>Ga0080064_1000187_pt1 | contig 184961 bp, 150 predicted proteins | sample Subgrocontami54m_FD_69260 | JGI IMG/M metagenome (GOLD analysis project Ga0080064, IMG submission 69260) | Subsurface groundwater microbial communities from S. Glens Falls, New York, USA - GMW46 contaminated, 5.4 m (SPADES assembly) (version 2) ...
GCAGCCGCGCGGGTTCGAACCCCGCGTCCGTGCTGCTCTGGGCGACCGCGTTCATTCGAATGCGGCCCCGAGTCAGGTGCAACGGGTACCATCTCAACTGAATTTCTTTACCCTTCCCCAAGATGTGATGCGCGCGCCGGCCGATATTCTGCTCTGATAGCGGATGCGCGCTTCGGCTGCGCTTATCTGCGGGCTGCGTCCCAGCGCCGGATTTCAGTCGTTTCGAAACTCGTAGGTCCCGATGTCGATGCCGGCTTTGCCGGCCACATCGAAAACGGACTGGTAGTCCTCCACCTTGGTCTCGATGAAGCGCTTGAAGCGGAGCGTTTCCAGGACCTTCAGACCCTGCGGGCTGTCTTGCAGATGCAGCAGGGCCGATTTCAATTTTGCCTTGAGGGAAGCGTCCAGGCCCTTTCTCACTCCGAGCCCGTTGGAAGTGAATTCCTCGGACCGGGCCAGAATCACGAGTTCCTTGTCCACCCGGGGCTCCTTGTTCTGAACCCAATCATAGACCGAGTCCTTCGCCGCGCCGATGCTCGCTTTGCCTTGCAGCACCGAGTATATGCTGGCATCGTGGCTGCCGGCAAAGTAGGATTCACCCAGAAAGGCGTCCACGTCCTTGACGCCCTGGGCATGCAGGTAGGCGAGCGGGAAGAGATAGCCGGCGGAGGTGGCTTTCTCGACAAAGGCGAAGCGCTTGCCGCGCATGGCGGCGACACCTGCTATGCCGCTGTCCTTGCGCACAAAAATCAATCCGGCATAAGTGGATCTGCCGTTGAGGTTGATTGGCCGCGCGATTGGCACCATGCCCAGCTTCTGAATCGCCAACGCTCCGGTAAAGGAGCCGAAAAACGCGCCATCGAGATGATCCTTTTGGAAATTATCGATGACGTTCCCGTAGCGCGTGAGCACCGTGAACCTGACCGTCCTGCCAAGCTGCTCCGACAGGTGCTTGGAAAGCGGTCTGAATCGTTCCATCTGCTGGAAGATGTTGATTTCCGGAATTAGCCCGATGACGATTTCGCCGGGTTGCGGCGGCGACGCGCTGGCAGCACAGGCTGCGAAGAAAAGGACAAATAGGCTAAGCGATCGGCAGAGAAGTTTCAATGCGGCCTCCCGGTCCGGCGTTGGTCTTGCCGACCAGCGTGAACGCACATTTGGTATCAAGAATGTCCATCATCTCCGCCGGTTTCGATATCAGGAATCCCTGAACGAAGCGGCAACCCATTTCCTTCAACATGGTCATTTGCTCTTGCGATTCGACGCCCTCGGCGATCACCTCCATGTTCAGTATCTTCGCCAGTCCCAGGATGGCTCTGACGATTTCGAGATTTTCCGCGCTCGTGGCCGCCGTATCGACAAAGCTCTTGTCGATCTTGAGCATGTCGACCGGAAAACGGTGCAAATAGCTCAGGGACGAGTAACCCGTGCCGAAATCGTCGATATGTATACCGACGCCCAGCCCTCTCAGCTCCTGCAGCAGCGACTCGGTGGCTTCGCCATCGGTCATGATGACGCTCTCGGTGATCTCCAGCCCCAGGCTTTGCGGCGCCACGCCCGTTTCCCGGAGAACCTCCTTGACCTGCTCGATCAACAGCGGCGTAAGCTGCCTGCTGGAGATATTGACGTTCATGGTCAGCGCGGGGCCCGAGCCGTTGCTGGCCGTGTAATGACTGAGCTTTGCGCACGCCTCGCGCAGCACCCATTCCCCGATGCGGCCGATCAGCCCGCATTCCTCCGCGATCGGAATGAACTCCTGCGGCGGGATCAGACCGCGGTCCGGATGTCGCCAGCGAAGCAACGCCTCGAAGCCGCTAATCGAGTGCTTGTGCAGGTCGAAAATCGGCTGGTAATACACACACAGTTCTCCGCGCTCCAGCGCGCCGCGCAAGTCGGTTTCCAGCCGCAGATGATCGAGCGTACGGGAACGCATGAAGGAATCGAACACTTCGTACCGCGCCTTGCCGTTGGCCTTGGCCTGGTATAGCGCGATATCCGCGTCGCGCAGGAGCTGGTCGGGCCCCTCGTGTTGCAACGAGGCGAGGGCGATGCCCATGCTTGCGCTGGCGAAAAATTCGTTCTGATCGATGCGGAAAGGCAGCCGCAGCCCTTCCAGCACGCGCTCGGCCACCAGCACGGCGTCGGAGACATCGCCGACCTGCCCCAGCAGAATGGCGAATTCGTCGCCGCCGAAGCGGGCGACGGTATCGCCGGGCCGAAGCGATTCGGCCAGGCGCGCGGCGAACGCACGCAGGAGCTGGTCGCCCACCGCGTGGCCGTAGCTGTCATTGATGAACTTGAACCGATCCAGGTCGAGGAACAGCACGGCGAACGAGTCGGCTTTGTGCCTCGGGGCGGCGCTGAACGCGTGCTCCAGCCGGTTGACGAAAAGAGCGCGATTCGGCAGATCGGTGAGAGAATCGTGAAATGCGTCGTGGAACAACTGCTGTTCCGCCTGCTTGCGATCGGTGATGTCCGTCTGCGAGCCCGCCACGCGGCTGGCCTTCCCCGCGGCGTCGCGGATCGCGATTCCCCGGGTCAGCACCCAGCGATAGGTCCCGTCCTTATGCCGCATGCGGTGCTCGACGGAAAAATGTTCGGCTTCGCCGCTGAAATGCGCCGCCAGACGCCCCCGCAGCATGGGGAGATCGTCGGCATGCACCAGATTGAACCAGTCCTCGGGCGCCGCGCCTATCGCCTCATCGGCGTAGCCGAGCATCGCCTTCCAGCGCGGGGAGAAGTAAATCCTGTCGGCGCCGAGGTCCCAGTCCCACAGCCCGTCGTTCGCGCCACGCTCGGCCAAAGCGTAACGTTCCTCGCTCTCGCGCAGGGCCGTTTCGACCCGGCGCCGCGCGGCCATCCCCTTCAACAGGCTGTCCTTGTCACTTTTCAACGACAAACTCATCGAGTTGAACGCGCGCGCGAGTTCGCCGAATTCGGCACTGTAGGAACGAGATATCGTGTAACCAAGCGTGCCGTCGGCAACGACTCTGGTGGCCTCGACGATGTCATTCACCGGCCGCGTGATCGACCGCGTCAGGTGCAGCGCAACGAACACGCCAGCTAGGCAGGTAAACAGATACGTCGCGGCGAGCAGGATTTCGCCTCGCCTCGCCTCGGCGCTGGCCGAGGCGCTTACCTGCGAAAGGCGCGCGCTGGCCTCGGAGGACATGGTCTCGATTCCCGACAACAGCGAGTTCCCGATCAGGACGGCGTCCTGCTTTAACCGGACGGTGCGTTCCACGTTGGCGGAGGCCGTCATGTAAAAGCTCAGTCCATTCTGATAATGGCGGATGCCATATTTGAGGTCGTCGAGGCGCGCGGCTATGGCGGGTGCGTGATGACAGCCGACGCATTTGGCGGTGATGGTTTCCAGGTCGATGACATCGTCGACGGTAGCGGTCAAATCCGCCTGATTCGCGGTGGCGAACGTGAAAAGGTCCGTTTGCGCCTTGAGAACTTTCGCCAGGAGTTGGCGCCTGAGGTCTTCGATCTGATGCAGCTTGACGACATGCCCGTAGAGGTCGGTGGCCCTGCCGAAAGTGAACAGGGCAAGAATAGACCCGCTCGTAAAAAGCGCAAACAGCAAGGCGAGCGAAACGATGATTCGCGCTTTCATATCATCCTAAAAAGGTAGCATTGCTGTTTACCAGTAGGCCCGCGGCGACCGCGCCCTGAATCGGCCAAGCCCGCGTTTGGGGTTGCCAAAGCTAGGCACAAACAAAGAGCACGGGCCGCGCGAGATCGTAGAAGCAATTTATGCGCCATGCGCAGCCGGATCGTTCCATGGGGAGAAACAGTTCCCCGAAATCCAATGTCCTTCCTCATTCGCCTGACCGCCGAGGGCTGCGGCGCAGACACCCGCGCAAGTAGCGCAAAGATCGAACTCCTCGCCCATCAAACGCCGGTCGCAGCCCGGGCCATAAACGGCTCCAAGGCAGCCCGTTAGGTCCCAATTATGAGAGCGGTTTGTCATTTTTGGCGAACCCAACCGGACCAGGTCTCCCCCCGAGGCGGGCGCGTCGGAGTCATCCGCGGTAACGCCATGGACCGCGCTGAAAGATATACTCCTCAGGCAATCGCCGATCCGGTCGAGTACTGGTGTGTGTTGGACGAATGAGCGCCAGCAGCGGTAGCCAGCGTGCCGCGAGCACCAATCACTCGGTTGGCGCATTTCGTGCTTGAGCCCTGATTGAAAGCACCAGCAAATTGGAGCAAGGCGCATGAAATGGACCAAAGAGTTCTCGGTCGGCATTCAGGAGATCGACGAGCAGCATAAGATACTCGCCGACTGCGTTACATCCTTAGAGACCTCCGTGGTCGGACGGGAGCGGTGGATGGCGGTGCATTCCGCCCTCATCCGCGCGTCCGATTTTACGCGGATTCATTTTGCGGTCGAGGAAAGCCTGATGCGTATCCACGCATACCCCGGGCTGGAAGAATATATCGCTGAACACCGGCGGTTTTCGGAGCATTTAGAGATGCTAAAGCATAAATCTCTCACCGCCAATGTGTCGGAGGAAATGATCGACTTCATTCGGGGTTGGCTGGAAATACACGTCCCGACGCAAGACAAGCGGTATGCAGCGTACTTTCAAGCTGGATGGCGTGGAACAAATCGGGTTGACCCGCTCTCCTCGATGCGATCAACCAAGAATTCGTAGGAGAGCGCGGGTGAGCGCCCCCCGCATTCTATGTTAACCGCAGGGCGGCGAAAGCGGTTTGCTCACAGGAACCTCGTAGCCGGGGCGCGTGCCGATCGCGCCGGACGCAATGCGTGCCGGGGCCGGGGGCGACCTGCCATCGATTTGCGGCAGCGGCATCGGCGAGGATATGCCAAGACCCTGCGCGTAGTCGATCCCGATTTCCTGCAGTTTCACAACGATCTCATCGCTCTCGACGAACTCCGCGATGGTCTTGATTCCTACCGTGTGTGCCACGCGGTTGATTGCGACGAGCTTGGCCAGCGCCGACCGGTCGCGCAGGATTTGAAGGATAATGCTGCTGTCGATCTTGAGAAAACCGACGCGTAGCTCCTTCAGGATCGCAAACGAGACCTTGTCATGGCCGAAGCCGCAGAGGACGGATGCGCAACCCAGGCGTGCGAGTTCCTGCACCATGTGGGCGGAGTCAACCGGCTCGGCATACACGTCCCGCTCTTCGATTTCGAAGCACAGCGTTTCGCCTGGCACGTCGAACAAGGCCAGCTTCGCGCGCACGAAGTCGGGGAAATAGGGATCGCGGATGGTATCAATGGACAGATTGACGCAGTAGCCTACCGTGCCCCAGGCCGAGTCGGCCCGCATACGCGCCGAAACATGCTTGAGCACATTGGTCACAACCCAGCGGTCGATTTCGGGCATCAGACCGTGCTGTTCCGCCAGCGGCAGGAATGCGCCCGGGGGCATGAGGTTTTCTTCTTCTTCGACCATGCGAATATAAATCTCGCACAGCGCATGCTGATCCCGCTGCACCGCCCTGATGGTTTGGGCGTACAGGCGGAATTCGTCGTGCTGAATCGCTGACCTGATCCGGTCGGCCGCGTTTTTCCATTCGCTCAGTTCGCCCACGAGCGAATCATCGTACAGCGCCTGAAAGGTCTCGCCGACGTCCTGCTCTTCACCCTGCCCGCCGGGTTCAACTTCACTGCCGGCCGGAGAAATCGAGACGTCCGCATCCGCGACAGACTGGAGTTCGGTCTCGTCGACCACCAGCGCGTAGACGCCTAGAACCGTTCCAGCATCACCAAGATGGGGGATCAGATAGACAAAATACCGCGCCGTCCCGCCATTTGCCGTTTTCTGCGTGCGTTCATATCGCATGGGCCGGCCGGCCAAGGCCTCCCTTAGCGGCGCCGCGATCTCGGCATAGACGGTTTCCCCCAACACTTCCCTCATCGTGCGTCCGTCGATTTGCCCGGCTTCCAATCCAAGCCATTTGCGATACGCTTGATTGTAGTACCGATAACATTCCCGGTGATCCAGATACGCCAGCAGGGCCGGGAAGAATTCGTCGACAAAACTCAACCGCGAGCGCGCCGCATCGAGTTCCTGTTCACGCTGGCGCAGCAAAGCTTGTTGCTGCGTCAGTTGATCCCGCAAAAACAGCCCGGGAGGCTCGGTTGCTTCGGCGCTATTTCCGCCAGACCCGTCGTTGCGTTCGTCTATTCGAGCCACGCCAGGCAAGCCGTCAACCTTCCCCGCAGGTGGCCGCTGTGCCGGCTCCAGCGCGGTCACGGTTCGATCAGGCCGCGTTACTGCGGTGCGCAAAATGGAGGGCATGGGCAAATTGTCCGAAGATGTTCACATCGCGGGTTTTGCTGCCAGAAACGATTCGCTCGCTGTTCAAGGGCGGCTTGCACGCGGGAACCAAGCATGCAAGAATTGGACCAACGATTGGTTCAATAGTCGTTCGCCCCGATTGCGCCCGCAGCGCGGTATTGCCTTCGGTTGCACTGTACTATGCCCGAGGGCTTCTCACCGATGCGAATCGATCCCGCTTTCGGGAAAAGTAATGGCGCGCCATCGTCAATCAGGAATGAGTGTCCTACCCCTGGTAACGTTTGCCAACACCTGGCCGATGGTTCCTGAATTCGGGATTTGGTCTGTTACAGGCAGAGCGGTCGAACGCGCGCCGTAGATACGCGGCACCCCGCGCAAATGGCATGTGAATTGCTTTAACAGGATATTGTCACCAATTAACCGGACGTCAACCTATGTATTTGCCGGAAAAATACCCGGACCTGACCTTGGGCGATGTCGACCCGACGCGGATCGGCGCGACGGAATCATGAGCGCCGACGGGCACAAACAATCACGGCAAGAAATCGAAAGACAGTTGCTGGACGACGTAACGACTCCCGCCACCGCCCGGTCGAATCGCGCGCGCGCGATCGCCGTGTTCGTCGGCATCCTGGTGCTGCTATGCGCGGCCCTTTTTTACCTTTCACGAGACAATCCGGGGGCTATCGCCCCACCACAAGCCACGACGGCCGGTTCGAATTCGCAGCCGATGCAAGCGACGATAGAAAGCCTCACGCAGCGGCTTGTCAAGAACCCGGAGGATGGCGAGGGGTGGGCGACGCTGGCGCGTACTTATGTCAGGTTCGGTCGCCCGCCGGAAGCGATCTCGGCCTATGCCACGGCGGCATCGCTGCTGCCGCACGATGCGCAACTGCTCGCCGACTACGCGTACGCACTTGCAGCGACGCAAGGAAAAAGCCTCCGCGGCGAACCCGAAAAGATCATTGGGCGCGCGCTCGAAGCCGATCCGAAAAACGTGAAGGCACTGGCACTATCCGGCGGTGCCGCGTTCGAGAAAGAGGAATTCGAGATTGCGGTAGCGCAGTGGCGGCAACTGTTGGCGTTGATTCCGCCAGAATCCGATATGGCCAGAAGAGCGGGTGGGAGCATCAAGCAGGCGCAGGATCTGGCGGCCGCGAGCGGTAAAGCACCGAAAGCAGGCAAAGTACGCGAGGCGACGAACGGCGCACGCCAGGCCGCCGCGCCGCTCCGCGCCGAACGTCCCGCCGAATCTGCGTACAAAGTAAATGTAACGATTGAACTATCGCCGGCACTGGCAGCAAAGCTTGCCCCGCAGGACACGCTTTTCATGTTCGCCACATTGGCCGAGGGATCAAACCACCCACTGGCGATCATGCGCCGCCAGGCCGGAACGTTCCCGGCCCGGTTTACTCTCGACGACACCATGGCCGTGATGCCCAACGCCAGGCTTTCCGGCGCCCAGCGGTTCATCGTCGGGGCGCACATCTCGAAACCCGGGGTTGCCGCTCCTCGCAGCGGCGATCTGCAAGGGTTCAGCCCGCCGGTGACAAAAGGAACCCAGGGCATTGTCGTTTTAATCGACCGCGAAGTGCCTTGACCGCGGAGAATGCCTCATGCTCAAATCGGATGCGCCGACCTCGGTACCGTCGCCTGTCTGTCGCGCCCGGAATAATGGCAAGGCAAACGCCATCGCCAGCGACCAAGCAAGGAAGGGACGTCCATGAAAACGCTGATCTTGTTTGCCCCAATTACGCTAGTCTCGGCGGTGTTTGGCGTAACGCTACCCGCCCAGGCTGCCGACATCACCAAGGGCGCACAGTTATATGCCATGCATTGCACCAGCTGCCATGGCCGTAGCGGCGTCCCGGTGATGCCGGGGTCGCCCAACTTTGCCCGCAGCGAGGGGCTGATGCAGCCGGATCTCGCGCTCATGGCGTCGATCCGGATGGGAAAAAATGCGATGCCGGGATATGTCGGCATACTAAGGGATCCCGAAATCCTGGACGTGATCGCCTACATGCGCACGTTGCGGCAATAGTCCCGCCGCAGGGGCAAACGGCTTACAAGGGGGGGCAATCCCCCCCTTACGGCTTGCTGGGCCTTCGCCAGGCCCGTTCCTGACGGACAACCACGACCCGACCGGCGTGCGCGAGCTGTGGCTGAAAGAGTGGCTGAGCGAGAGTATCTTGGCATTCACTCACCTCGACATTCTTCTGAACCAAGTGCAGTGCCATGCGCCCTATTCCGATGGCACGGGAATTGCTGTATCTCTGCTCTGTCACCACGATCGCCGGCCTGCAACCATGCTCTTGTCCGAAAAGCTCCTGCTCCACGGGAAATTCAGGGATCTCGAAAACAAGGCTTGGTACAGATATTGTTCGCCCCAGGGGTTCTATCCGCTCGCGGGCGCGCTGATTCCCTGGCTCGCCGCCGCGGCCCTGACGGCTTGCACCGCGGGGCTGTACCTCGGATTTTTCATCGCGCCCGTGGACGCGCGCCAGGGGGAGGTCGCCCGCATCGCTTTCATTCACATCCCCGCTTCCTTGGCATCGATGCTCGTCTATCTCGCCATGGCGATTTCGGCCGGCATCGGCTTGGTATTCAATGCGCGGCTTGCGGCGATGGCGGCGCAGGCGCTTGCCCCGACCGGGCTGATGCTTACGTTTCTCAGCCTGTGGACGGGTTGCCTCTGGGGCAAACCGAACTGGGGAAGCTGGTGGGTGTGGAATCTACAGACATATTCGGAATCGGTCCTGGCGTTTCTCTATATCGGATTCATCGGACTGCAAACCGCTATAGAGGATTCGCATTGGGCCGGCAAAGCTGGCGCCTTGCTGGCGCTCGCAGGCATTCTCGGCATACCGGTCATCTTCGCCGCAGTGCCGTCCTGGACTATTCAACATCAGGGTGCGTTGTCCGGCGCTACGGGCGCAACCGGTTTCGGCGCCGGAGAACTGGCAAGCCTGCTGGCGATGAGCTTGGGATTCCTGTTGTACGCCGGCGCTGCGGCCTTGCTGCGCTTGCGCTGTGTCATCCTGGAAAGAGAGCGCCAAAGCGACTGGGTGGCGCGGCGCCGGAGTGGCGCGCCATGAGCTGGGACGGATGGCTGGAGTTCCTGCAAATGGGGGGCTACGCCCTTCACGTCTGGGGCTCATACTTGGTGGTGCCGGCGGTGGTATCGATCGAAATCGTGCTGCTGCGGCTTAGAAGGAACGCGATCTATGGGCATCTAGGGTGGCGGCGCGACGAGTTGAAGGGCGCTTGACGCGAATCTCGCGATGGGGCCACATTCGTCAAAGATTGCTGCGAGCTGTCTGCGGCGAGGGCACGCCCGGGTTGCCTTGACTGGGTCCAACCTCCATGCTTAAATCGATAGCCTTCAAACCTGTCGTCGCTGCCGCTGCCGTTCCCGATTTTGCCATCGACTTTGCACGCGCCTCCCGAAACCGGGAATTCCGGCGCCCGAAACACAGGGAATTGTCAAAAGGAGTTACGGCGAGGCGATGACGAATCGGACTCAAACCCGCGTCCGCTGACGAGTTGAATCGAACTGAATTTGATGATGCGTTTTCTGGCTGCAGCAGGGATCACAGTGAGCTTGGCGACCTTGGCGGCTTTTGTCATGGCCGCGCCCGCGCGGGAAATCACGCTAAAGCAAGCGACCGAGGAGAGCCGCAAGGTTGCGCTCCAGGTGTCGCAGGCGTTGCGGACCCAGCTGATCCGGGAAATGCAATTGAGCGGCCCGGTGCGCTCGCTCCTAGTGTGCAAGTACACCTGCCCGGAGATCCTTTCCTCGCAGTCGCGCAAGACCGGCTGGAAAGTCGCGGCGGTAAGCCTGAAGCCGCGCAATTCGGCGCTGGGCATGGCCGATGCTTGGGAGCAGACGGTGCTGGCCGATTTCGGCCGCCGCGCGGCCAATGGCGAAAATGAGGACGCGCTTGAATTCGCCGAAATCGTAAGCGAGCCGCAAGCCAGGTATTTCCGCTACGCCAGGGCGATGATGATGGAGCCTCTGTGCCTGCCCTGCCATAGCGCGCGCGACAAGCTGCCGGACCCGGTGAAGGCGCAGTTGGCGATCGACTATCCGTTTGACAGAGCGGTCGATTTCAGCGTGGGCCAGGTGTATGGCATCGTCTCGATAAAACGCGGTTTTTGATCGCGTGCGACGCGGCGCACAACTGAGGCACGGGAGCTGGCGCCCATAGCGCCAACTGCTGAAAAAATGGGCCACAGACCGCAGTTTTGTACCAGCGCAACGCGATATACGGATGCACCTGATGTCATTCCAGCGGGGCCTGACCCTGCCCCGGCCACGTGAAGCTCACGCTACGCGCGAAGGGCATGCTCGCTTTCATGGCGCTGGTGACTTACGTTGGAGCGGTGGGATTCATCCTGTCACAGGAGCAGTCGAAACTATTGCGCTACGCCATGGATTTGGAGCGAGCCTATGCCGAGGAGAGCGCGCTCGCGAAAGCCAGCTATGCCGTGTCGCATTCCACGCTCAAGCTGCAGGAAAGGTTCTACTCCTCCAGCCTGGCTCTGGCGTTCGAGGAGCAGACTGCGCTCGATGTGGAACTGGTCCAGGCGGGTCTGGTGGGATTGTTGGAGTATTATCCGCGACTCGCAGATGACATCGATCGCCTGAACCGGGACGTAAGCAGACTTCGCGCAGAGCCCTCCCGCAGCAGCATGATCTGGCTGCGGGACCACGGGCGGGAACTGAGCGAGCAGTTGGACCAAACGACGCGGCAGGCGCGCGCGAACAGGAACATGCTGTGGGACCGCTACCGCGAAGTGCATGACACCATGTCGGTGATCGCGGTGATCATGGGCCTGCTGGGCGCCGTATTTTTCGGCGCGGTGGTGACGCTGTTCCTGACGCGGCTGGCCTGGGATATCAGGAAGCTCGCTGCGCGCGCTCTGGATATTGTATCGGACTATCGCGGACCACCGGTAGAGGTCACGCGCCACGACGAAGTAGGCGATCTGATGGAGGCGGTCAACCGCATGCAAACCGAATTGCGCCACTGGGAACAGCAACTGGAAATCTCGCGTGAGCAGCGCTTTCACAAGGAGAAAATGGCGGCGATCGGCTCGCTTGCCGCAGCCGTTGCGCACGAGATCAACAACCCGATCGCGGCGATCGCCGGAATCGCCCAATCCATGAAGGATAGCGGCCGGCACTCGCCTTCTGGCGGTTCGGGCATCGACCCGTCCGAATTGATCCTCGATCAGGCCAGGCGCATAACCACCATTTCGCGCCAGATTGCCGAGCTCACTGCGCCTCATTCACCCGGGCACGAGTTGCTCGATCTGAATGCGCTGGTGCGCAATACCTGCGGTTTTATCGGCTACGACAAGCGCTTTCGCGACATCGACCTGGTGCTCGAACTCGATTCCCAGATACCCGCGATCGACACGGTCGCCGATCATCTGACACAGGTGCTGATGAACCTGATGATCAACGCGGCCGATGCCCTGGAGGACATGTCGGAACGCAAACCGACGATATGCGTGGCGACGCAGACGGTAGAAAGCGAGGTGGTGATGACGGTGACGGACAACGGCAAGGGTATGGACAGCGCCGTACTCGCGCGTGCGTTCGAAGAATCCTATACGACCAAGCCACCCGACAAGGGCCGCGGCCTCGGCCTGTTCCTGTGCAAATCCCTGATCGAAGGCGGCGGCAACCGCATCGAACTGGAATCGACCCCCGGCGTCGGCACCACAGTGCGGATCCGTCTGACGTCGGCGCAGCATTCCGGAGCCTGAGCGGACATGTCATCTCTGCACGTACTTGTTGTCGACGACGAACCGGCGCTGCGCCAGATTCTAGCTTCCGCAGTAAGAAAGGCCGGCTACTCTGTGGATCAGGCCTCCGGCGTCACCGAAGCCGCGGCCAAGCTTGCACCCGGGGACGTCGATGTGGCGCTGTGCGACATCAAGATGCCCGACGGCAACGGTATCGATCTGGTACGCAACAGCCGCGCTGGCGGCATTGAAACGACGTTTATAATGGTTACCGGATTCGCGTCGCTTGAAACCGCCGTGGAGGCATTGCGGGCAGGGGCGTCGGATTACATTACCAAGCCGGTGCGCTACGAAGAGGTGGTGCACCGGCTGGCGCAAATCGACGCGCTGCGCGGCTTACGCGAGGAAAACAAGACTTTGCGCAAGGCAGTGACCGACGGCGCACCCAAGCTTTACCGGTTCACCTCGCCCGGGATGCTCGAGGTGGAGCGGCTGGTGGGCAAAGTCGCGCCCACCGACAGCACGGTTCTGATCACCGGAGAAAGCGGCACCGGCAAAGGCGTGGTGGCGCGCCTGATACACGATCAGAGCAGGCGGGGTGACGGTCCGTTTCTCCCGGTCAATTGCAGCGCCGTGCCCGAACACCTGCTGGAAAGCGAATTTTTCGGCCACACCAAAGGCGCGTTCACCGGCGCCGATCATGCGCGCAAGGGGCTCTTCCTGCAGGCCGACGGGGGCACCTTGTTCCTCGATGAGATCGGGGAACTGCCCTTCCACATGCAGACCAAGCTGCTGCACATGGTCGAGGACAAGGAGGTGAGGCCGTTGGGAAGCGAGCAGATGCGCCGTGTCGATACGCGCATCATTGCGGCGACCAACTCCAATCTCTCCGAAAGAGTGCATGAAGGCAAGTTCCGCGAAGACCTGTATTTCCGCCTGAGCATGTTTCAAATTCAGATGCCGCCCTTGCGCGAACGGCAGACGGACATTCCCGGACTGGTGCGGTTTCTGCTGCACAACCTGCGCCCGAGCGCGAGCGGATCTGGAACGATGGAGATCGATCCTTTGGCCGAGGAAATCCTGCTCGCGCACAGTTGGCCGGGGAACGTGCGCGAACTGGACAACGTGATCAACCGCGCGTACATCCTTGCCGAAGACAATCGCATTTCGGTTGTCGACCTGCCGGCGGCGATTATCCAGGCGACCTCACCGCAGACACCGGCCAGCGCGGCAATAGGCTCGGATGGGCACCTACGCGATCGGATGCGCAAACTGGAACTCGAAATCCTGCGACGCGCAATCGAAGCCGCCGGAGGCGATCGCCGGCTGGCCGCGCAAAGGCTGGGAATTGGACTATCGAGCTTGTACCGCAAGATGGAGGAGTTGCTGCCTCGCGACCTGAATGAGGGCAATGCCCGCGATTGAGCAAGCGTCAATTATTTCGACTCGCGCGTGGTATTTTGCACAAGCTCCCTGCTGATCGAAGTGTCAATCTAGTTGTGATCGCGGTACAATTCCAACATTCGAATCGTTGTTACACTAAGCTCGAATCCCGACGATACTGATCACAATTCAACATCGTGTATTCATTGAAATTCTGGCTGTTTGTCCTGATCGCTCTCGTGGCCGGCGAATCGTTGGCGGGAGGCTCGAACAGCGGTGTCGCCTCGGGCGCGAGGACGGTTGCGGGAAACATCTCCGAATGGCCGGTGCCAACGCCAAAGTATGCGCGCGACCCGGCTATCGGACCCGACGGCAATGTCTATTTCGCAGTCAGAGCGGGTGACAAGATCGCCCGCTTCGACCCGAAGTCGAAGCGCTTCCAGGAGTGGGACGTTCCGAAAGGCATGCAGCCGCGGGGTCTGGTGGTCGCCCGCGACGGTAAGGTGTTATTCGGTGGGGCTGGCAACAGCGCCATTGGCGAACTCGATCCGTCCACCAGCAAGGTAACGGTATACAAGATTCCTTCCGATGGCAGTGATCCTTACACGCTGGTATTCGATGCGGAGGAGAACGTGTGGTTCACGGAGAGAAAAGCCGGCAAACTAGGGAAGTTTGAGCGCGCCAGCGGCAGGATTACCGAATACTCGATCGGCGACAAACCATACGCGCTGTCGTTGGACAAACGTGGCATTTTCTGGGTCACGCGCAAGGACGCCGACCGGATAGTCAGGTTCGACCCCAAAACCGGACAGATCACCGAGTTGGCGTTTGGGAAAGGATCTCAGCCGCGGCGGACTGCGGTGGCACCGGACGGTATGCTGTGGGTCTCGCTCTATGGCACGGGCAAACTCGCGAAAATCGATCCGGCGGCAAACCGGATAGTCAAGGAATATGAACTGCCCGGCGGCCCGAATTCCGGCCCCTATACGGTGAACGCGGATGCAGACGGCCGCATCTGGATCAGCGCGATCCAGACTGACAGTGTGATCATGCTCGATCCGCGCACCGACGCGATGCGGGTATTCAAACTACCCACAAGGGATACTGGAGTGCGCAAAGCTGCGATCGATGCCGAGGGACGCTACTGGTATGTCGGCAGCCACGCTGGGAGGCTGGGCGTCATCGAATAAGGTCCGGGGCGCTCCCGATGAGATCGTCTGTCGTTAATTCGGTCCTCTTGTAGAACCCAATCACCGCAGCATTCGTGCTGCGCGCGCAGTGCGAACCACGGGTCAAAGACCTGGGCGTGTAAGGTCGACGTTATTTCACTAAGGCGTGGCTTGCGCGAACTGGAGGAGCCGGTTTCTTCGGTTGTTTCGGTTTTTTCTGTTCCCTTTTCTGGCGGTCACGGTTACCCATCTCTGGTCTCCTTTCGTGATGTAAATAAATCGGCTTACGGCATTTCGGGCGCGATGCATTCGAGCCATCGCCGCCTGTGCCTAGGATAGCGCGAATCAGGGATGAGCATGCGGAGGTCGAACTCATTGACAGAAAGATCCGCGGTCCGTAACGTGACACGCAGCCTGTAATCTGGTAAAGCGCCGAAAAATGGAAAGACGAAGATTCCTCCAGACCTGCGCCGCGACAGCCTTCGCGGCGGCCCCGGCGTTCGCTGTCGCGGCCGACGCCAGTCCCCGTTACTACTCGCGCGCGCGCCTGGTCGGGTGGGACGGCAAACCGGTGCGGGCGGCAACCCTGCCGGCGCATACCAATCTCGTATTTCACTATCCATTTGCGGCTACGCCCTGCTTCCTGCTGAACCTCGGCCGGCGTCTTGAGACGGGCGCATCGCTGCGCACCACCGATGCACGCACTTATCGCTGGAAGGGTGGCGTCGGCCCCGCGAGCAGCATCGTGGCGTACTCGGCAATCTGCGCGCACAAAATGAGCCATCCCACGCGCCAGATCAGCTTCATCAGCTACCGCGCCGAAGGATCACGGGAGAGCAGGCGTTCCCGGGTCATCCACTGCTGTTCCGAGCATAGCGAATACGATCCCGCGCAGGGGGCCGCGGTGGTTCGCGGCCCGGCGCGTCAGCCGCTGGCCGCGATCCTCCTCGACTACGACGAGCGGGCGGACGAGCTGTATGCGGTGGGAACGCTGGGCGGGGAGATGTTCGACGAGTTCTTCAGCAAGTTCGAGTCCCGCCTGTCATTGGATTTTGGCGACAAAGCGCAGCAGCCTGTGGGCGAAAACTGCGAGGTAGTCGAGCTGACGAAGTACTGCAGGCAGCAGGTGCAGTGTTAGCGGGAAAGGTATGCGCCCTTAGGCGGGTGCCATTGCACTCCGCGCGGCATGCTCCAGGACCGCGCGAATCTGCTGATGACGATGGCCAACGTGGTGGTGAACCGCGTAGGTTTGCCAACCTTGCCACGGTTGATCCGAGCTTTGACCAATGCTATCATTACTGATATCAGTGTTTGCCACACGCATGGAGGCAGGAGATGGGGCAGGTTATCGTAAGGAATCTTGATGACGAGACGATAGTGGCGCTCAAGGCGAGAGCCGCCCTGCGCGGAAATTCTCTCGAGCAGGAGTTGCGCGGGATTCTTGCGCAAGCGGCAAGACCCGGGCCGAAGGAGCGGCTGGCGCTGGCGGATGAGATTCGTGCCATGACTCCCAGGAAACGCCAGAGCAACTCCACGGCGCTCGTACGCGAGGACCGTGAGCGATGACCTGGGTGGTCGATGCGAGCGTCGCAGTAAAGTGGTTCGTGGACGAGGCGCGCTCGGCCGAGGCGCGCGCGGTGCTTGCTTCCGGCCAGCAGATCATCGCCCCCGACCTGATCATTCCGGAAACTTGCAACACGGCGTGGAAGAAGGTCAGGCGCGGCGATATCTCGCGCGAGCAGGGCGAGGCCATGGTGCGCGCGTTGCCGTTGTCATTCGATCGGCTCGCGGCAACCGCTCCTTTGTCCGAGCGCGCCCTGGGACTTGCGCAGCGCTTTGACCACCCGGCCTACGATTGTTTCTACGTGGCCCTTGCCGAGTCGGAATCCGCGGTACTGGTCACCGACGACGACAAGTTGATTCTGCTGGCGAAACAGGCGCGCCTCGGAAAATGGATGAAAGCGCTGGCCACGTTTGCGAGCCGATCGAGATAGATAGCGTCGCCACGCGCGGGATGAAGTCGTTTGGCGTCTGACCCCGGACGGGCTTTTGCTTCGGCCGGCGTAGTGGTTCATCGCGTTTCCTCCGGACCAGGCTGGCGCCGGGCGGCCTGCTCTCTGGCGTGCTCGATAGCCTGATGCAGGCGGGTGCGCAGGAGATGCACTGGCGGTAGTTCGGTGAGGTATTCGCTGACGCGGATGGATTTAGCGTCGAGTTGCAGGAGTTCCACCTGCTCGGTATCGGCTGCGGCGCAGAGGATGAGGCCGATGGGGGATTCCTCGCCTGGGGCGCGTTCGTGCTTGTCCAGCCAACGAAGGTAAAACTCCATCTGCCCAACGTGTGCCGGCTGGAAGGACTCCAGCTTTAACTCGACGGCGATGAGCCTGCGGAGGTGACGATGATAAAAGAGGAGATCGAGGTGGAAGTCGTCCTTGCCCACGCTCATGCGCTTCTGCCGGGCGACGAAGGCGAAGCCGGACCCAAGCTCCAGGAGGACGCCTTCGATCTCGCGCAGGATGGCGCTCTCCAAGTCCCGCTCGCTGTAGGCACCTTTCAGTCCCAGAAAATCGAGGAAATAGGGATCACGAAAGATGGTATCGGGCGTCATGCGGCCATCGCGGAGGTTGGCGATTTCCGCGGAAATGACCGTTTTGGTGTTCTTCGAAAGCGCGGTGCGCTGGAACAACATGCCGCCGATTTTTTGCCTGAGGGTGCGGACATCCCAGCGCTCGATCCGGCACATCTCGGCGTAGAAATCACGGGCGAGCGGATCTTTGAGGGGGAGGAGTTCGATGAAGTGGCTCCAGCTCAATTGTGCCGACAGCGTCGACACAATTGCTTCGTCTGGAAATAGCTCGAAGAACTGGATCGAGCGATAGAGCGAACGAAGGGTAAAGCCGTCCCCAAACTCAGCGCGCAATTCTTGCGACACTGTCGCAAGAATCCGTTTGCCGTAGGCAGCTCGGGCATCCTGGAGATTCTCTTTCAACAAGCGGCGTCCTACATGCCAGTAGAGCATTGTCTGCGTGGCATTGGCTACGGTGGCGACCCGCTGGCGGGCGGCCTGAATAAGCGAGCGAAGATCGGTGAGGAGGCTTGCTTCATCAACGACGGCAAGGTCTCCCGGCACGGCGGCACGCGCGACGTTTCCCTGCTTGGCGCGCTTGCGCGGGGTGATTCCAGTGTTCTTCGAAGTTGGCCTGGTCTTTTTCATGACTGAATGCCGTAGCCCGCGAATCGGCCGTAATCCGTGACAGGCTGCTCGCCACTTCCCGTGCTTCCGCCTCCCTCGTTTGGGTGCAGTCCGGTGCTCCAGCGCTTATCGCTGAAGGGCATATTGGCGACGACGTAGTCGAAGGACTTCAGCGCGGCGCCATCCATGAACAGCGGGTTGGTGCCTTCAGTGCCAGACCACGTTTGCATACTTTTGCGATTAAGCAGCGATGGTCTGTCCTCAGAATTGGCCCGGAGGTCGTCTTGTGCTTCGGGGTGCAGCCAGTAATTCATCGAAACTCGGCTTTCAGCTTGGCCAGGGCTTCGGGTCCGTGGGTCAATGAGACCGCGCCACTCTCGATTTGCGCGTCGCGCCGCTCGGATTCTGCCTCCCAGGCATCATCAACAGCCGGATCGACGTCGAGACTCGCGATCAATCGCGCGATCAGGCGCCCACGTTCCGTTGCGGACAACTGCAGGGCCTCGGCTTCAAGTACATCGATGGTTGATGACATAGTCGTCTCCGGGTGCGGGTTACGAATGAGAGGCAGGATGCCACAACGTCGCCGTGCGCGGCAACCGGGGCTGTGTAATGGAGATTTTCAGACGGTGAACGTTCGCGTTGAGCCCGCGCGTGCCGCTCTTGAATGCGTCGTTCATCGGATTAAGAACGACCGTGCGGGTCGTGTCAATCCTTAGGGGTTAGACAGAGGCGTCGAATTCGAAGCACAACCAGTATTTCTGCTCATGGTCATGTTCAAACACCTTCCATTCGCATATTCTGTTCCAGCAGATGATAAGTGAATGAAGTTTTGCGCCATGTGGACCAAGCAATGACTTCAATGATCTCGAAGTTCGGAAGTCCATCGGCGATGGACGTGTTTTTCCATTGTGTTCAGGATGATTGTGATACTGCCGAATTTCGTCACACTTCAATCTCTCGATATGCTGTACCCATCGTGCTGGATCATCGGCGGCGGCACAGCGATAAGGCGAGCCAATCGATGCCGTTACGCGAACGGCGATGCCAGCGCGCACGAAGGCGGTAACAAACACTTCACGTCGCTCGCGAAACATTCCGACCGCAAGCGATTCCTCTAATTCTTGGATTGTTTTCCCCATCAAATCATATGCCGCTTTGAACCGTTCGCCTTTTGCCCGCTCTCTGTACTTGTCGAAAATTGCGGTAATGCGTTGGCGTAGCCCTGCGATCTCTGCCTTGATTTGGCTTTCGCGATCAGACCAGCGCCGATATCTGCCGAACAATCCTCTCCACATGTGATGTAGGATCAACGGGACAGTGAATAGGGCGAGGAGGCCTAAAGCAATGGAAGTCAGCGTCAATTTCGCGCCGGTCACTTCCACGACCACGAGGGCAGCGATCAGAGCAGCCGGGATCACCGTAGCGGCCGTCAGGCGCATTCGCAATCCAACTAGCTCTGATTTGAGCGCATCGAAACGGGTCATGGTTTCGAGAACGTTGTCAACGTGCTGCATGACCAGCGTGCGGCCCGCTGGCAGCGCGTCTGGTGTATGGGGATGTTAACCAGGAATCGGCACCCAATCCGCTAGTTTCGTTTGCTTTGCTTAACCGTGGAATCATATAGGTCATACGCCTTCAGAAGTCTTAGTGAATCCTTGCCGTCAATAAAGCAGTATCTGCCGGCTCCGTAAGGCCGAACCGCAAAGGTCCTGAGCGCTTCGCGGACCGTGGGTAGGATGGTGTGGCAATGCTGGACGAAGAGTACGTCTGCTGGTTCGCGCGCCAACCGAAGGATTTGGTCATTGTTCTTCCCAAGGTGATTTAGCCCCATCGGAGCAAAATGAGCTGGTCCCTTCAGCAGAAATGCAGCGGTGACGCGCTTGCCCCTTAGATGAAGATGGGACGTGAAGTGATCGGAAGTTTCTCCGCCCCAGTCCTTCAGCGTCTCATCACCCAGAAGTTCCCCAAGAGCCCACTTAAATCCTCGCTCTGACACTTTCTTCAGGGGCGACAGATCCGTGGTTTTTGCAGCCGTGGCTACCTTCGAAAACTCGTCAAAATCTTCAATAAAATGTTCAAAAAAATCGCGATTCCACCACATGACGTGATCTTGCCATTCCGGATCTCGGGTGCGCAGCCATGGGAACCCCATAAGCAGAGGATCAAATATGAGCTTCCTTCCGGATGCCTCATGAAATTCAGCAACGACCGCAAGCCTCGGCGTGCCCTGATGTAGTCGGCTCTTCAGCGTGTCCGCGCGTACTTTTGCTGTTGAGTAGTGAAGTTCGACTCGATAGTTGGATCCGCCTGCGAGAACGCAGTGTGTAACTGCTCGCTCAACGTCAAAAAAATTCCGGCACGGAGCGGCCCGCACAGTCGAGCAGAATATTCGACCTTTCTCAACATTCAAGATATCTTGGAGCGTGGGAACGTTGTTGACTCTACAAAACTCCAAGAAAACGTCTTTGTATATGTGATCGATTCGCACTTCACGCGTCCATTCCGGTAGCGCGGGAAGCCGTTGAATGAGGTCATCGACGATGCGCATGCCCGCTGATCCCAAGTACGTCTGTATTCGTCTCTTGTGAACGAATCCCGGGTCGATCGTGGCTTCGACGGCGAGCGCACGCTGCTCGGGGGTCAGGTAATCCCTAATTGATTGACGTGCCGCCATTCTTTTTTCTGGTTAACAAGAAGTGGGACCATTATACGGGGTGGTTGTGACGCGCCACTTGTGGGACCTAACCGGGCCACAGTACCCGCAACTCCTTGATCATTCAATGCTGTCAACATTGCCAGGAACCTGTTCCTTCACACGGTGCGGGCACCTTGAGGCGATCTGACTGCCGCCGCCGAAACTGCTCGATCAAGTGCGTGAGCGTATGCGCATGATCCGCGGCGGCCTGCGTACAGGGTAGCCCGCCCAAGCATATGTCGGCGAAGGATGCCGGATAGCGATTCCGCCCGAGCTACTGAGTCACCACAGTAGTCGAAGCCGTCTGTTCGCCGAGTCGGTATCCCGCGGCGAAGGCATCCAGGTTGAGGTCGAGAAAGCTTTTCGGGGTCTCCGCGCGCACGGCCTGCTCCAGCGCTTTGCGCCCGCAGACGCCGCTGAGGGCGGCCAGCGCGCCGAGCGCGACGATGTTGGCCACGCGCTCGCTGCCGAGTTCGATCGCGGTGCGGCTGAGGGGCAGGCGATGGGCGCGGTAGTCGCCCTCGGGCAGCTCGGGGCACAGGCGCGTGTCGGCGATGACCAGAGCACCTGGCTTGAGCAGGGGCCAGGAGGGCTTGATCGCGAGGTGGTCGAGCAGCACGAGGTAATCGACTGCGGTCGCCAGCGGGAAATCGACTTCGCGATCCGAGATCACCAGGTCGGAATTGCAGTAGCCGCCGCGCGAGGTCGGTTCGTAGGTCTGCGACTGGGCGACGCGCCTGCCCGTCGCGCACAGCGCATCGGCGAGCATCTTGGCGCACAGGATCAGCCCCTGGCCGCCGGTGCCGCCGATGCGGATTTCAAGTCTGGAGTCGCGCATCAGGCTTTTCCTTTGTTCGCGCCGGCGGATGCCTTGACCCGCTGCGCGGCGGCGGCCTTGCGATAGGCCGTACCGTACTCGGGACGCTCGGTCTTGCTCAGGATGCCGGTGGGCATGTCATTGGAGCGGAAGGGCGTGTCCACGGTGTCGCGGTAGGCGCTCGGACGCAGTTCGCTTTTTTGCCTCAGCACCATTTCGGCCGACGACCCCAGCTCGTTCTTGCGGCCGAAGATTTCGGTGCAGTCCGACAGCACCTCGACGAACGCGAACCCCGGATGTTCCAGACCCGCGCGGATGAGTTCCTTCAGCTTGGGCACGTGCCGTGTGCCTTCGCGGCCGACGAAGCTCGCGCCCGCGGCCGCAGCGAGCGCGCAGGCGTCGAAGTTCGGCTCGGAATTGCCGAGCGGCGTGGTGCTGGTCAGGCGCGATTCGGAAGTCGTCGGCGACACCTGGCCGCCGGTCATGCCGTAGACCTCGTTGTTAAGCATGAGACAAGTGAGCTTCAGGTTGCGCCGGCAGGCGTGGATCAGGTGGTTGCCGCCGATCGCGAGGCAGTCGCCGTCGCCGGTGATCACCACCACGTGCAGGTCGGGCCGCGCCAGCGCGAGCCCGGTGGCGTAGGCGAGGGGGCGGCCATGGGTCACATGAAAGGTGTTGGCGTCGATGTAGGCCGAGAGCCGCCCGGCGCAGCCGATGCCGGACACCACCGCGAGCTTGTCCTTGTCGATGCCCAGTTCATGAATGGCCCATAGCAGCGCGCGCAGGGCGATGCCGTGGCCGCAGCCGGGGCAGAGAAAATGCGGCATCATCTCCAGACGCAGATATTCGCGAATGTCGAAAGCGGGTGCGGAATCGACGATCATTATTGCACCTCTAAAAAAGCAGATTCTTCGCTTCGCTCAGAATGACAATTCTTGGAGATCATCATCTACTTAACCTCCTTGGCCAGAGATTCGACGCGCTCTGCGATTTCCGCTGGCGTGATCGGCTCGCCGTTGAAGCGGTGGATGGCATCCACGCGCTTGCCGCCGAGGATGCGTTCGACCTCCAGGCTCAATTGACCGGCGTTCATTTCCGGCACGAGCACCGCGCGTGCCTTCGCTGCGATTTCGCGCAGCGCTGTTTCCGGGAACGGCCAGAGGGTAATCGGGCGGAACAAGCCGAGACGAACGCCGCGCGCGCGGGCGATGTCGAGCGCGCGCGTCGCGGCGCGGGCGCTGATGCCGATGGCCACGATCAGCACCTCGGCATCGTCGCAGGCGAGGGCCTGCCACGAGTCGATCGCATCGCGGTGGCGGTCGAATTTCGTAAGCAGCCGGCCGAGGTTGCGCGCGACGGCTTCCGGGTTCTGCGTCGGGAAACCATTTTCCGCGTGATTGAGGCCGGTGGTGTGCGCGCGGTAGCCGGCACCGGGGCGCGACATGGCCGGGATGCCGTCGTCGTTCGCCGCGTAGGGCTGGTAGGCCGCGCGCGGCCCGCTCGCCCATTTGCGCTCCGCGCGGGCGCGCTTTTCGGTATCGCCGAGGTCGACCGTCTCGGTCAGTTGCGCGATCACTTGGTCGTAGAGCAGCACCACCGGCGTCCGGTAGGTTTCCGCCAGATTGAAAGCGCGTATGGTCTCTTCATAGATCTCGCGCACCGAGGCGGGCGCGAGCACGATGATCGGGTAGTCGCCGTGGCTGCCCCAGCGCGCCTGCATGATGTCGCCCTGCGCGGGACGCGTCGGCATGCCGGTGGAGGGGCCGCCGCGCATGACGTTGACGATTACGCACGGAATCTCGGCGCCGGCGGCGTAGCCGATGTTTTCCTGCTTCAGCGAAAAGCCCGGTCCGCTGGTGGCGGTCAGGGCCTTGACCCCGCCCATCGAGGCGCCGATCACCGCGGCGATCGACGCGATTTCGTCTTCCATCTGCACGAACACGCCGTCCACCTGGGGCAACAGGCGCGACAGGCGTTCGGCGACCTCGGACGAGGGCGTGATCGGGTAGCCGGCGAAAAAACGGCAGCCCGCCGCGACTGCACCCAGCGCGCAGGCGTGGTTGCCCGAGATGAGGCGCAAAACGGGCTTCGGTGCGAGGGCTTTGTCCACTGCATTCATGCTCTGGCTCCCTGCGCGTCAGCGGTGTAGTTCGCGACGGCATCCAGATGCACGCGGATGGCGAAGTCCGGGCAGAGCAATTCGCACAAGCGGCAACCGGTGCATTTTTCCGGTTGCGCCAGTTCGACGATGCGCTCGCCGTTCAGGCGCAGGCAGCGCTCGGGGCAGAGCTTGACGCAGATGTCGCAACTCTTGCACCACTCCGGGGTGATTTCCAGGCGCACGCTATAAGGAACATGCGCGAGCGCGCCGGTTGCCGCGGCCGGCGTTTCGTCTTCCGCGGCCGCCGTCGTGTTGCGGCGTGCCGCTTCGATCCAACTGCGCCCGAGGCGGAAGGCGTCGAGATTGACCGCGATGGTTTTCTTCGGCACGAATGCGCTGAGCGCCTTTTCCCAGTCCTTGGCGGGAAAATCGAGCGCCGTGGACAGGGCGCCGATCAGCACCACGTTGGCGGCGCGTTCGTTGCCGAGTTCATCGGCCATGCGGGTGGCGTCGATGGCATAGCCTTCGGCCACATGTGCTTTCACTTCGGCCGGCGTCTCGCGCGAGTAGCGCAGGGGCGCGCCGGGGCGGCGGTTGAGGCAGGCGAACGGCGGCACGATGCGCTTGGTGTCGCAGATGAAAATGCCGCTGTCGGGTTTGAGGAACGCGAGCCAGCGCAGGCCCTCGGCCCATTCGAGCGCGACCAGGATGTCGGCTTCCCCCTTCGGGATGGTGGGCGACCATACCTGCGGGCCGAAGCGGACGTGGCTGAACACGGTGCCGCCGCGCTTGGCCATGCCGTGGACTTCGCTTTGCTTCACCTGGTAGCCCTTGGACTGGGCCAGCGACGCCAATGCCTTGGACACCATGATGACGCCCTGGCCGCCCACGCCCACGATCAGCACGTTCATCGGTTCGCGCGCCTTGGCCGCCGCCGCGGTCGGCCGCAACTGCGTGCCGTCGATGCTGCTGGTCGAGGCGGTCGGCCGGCTCATTGCGTCACCGTCGCCGTCGTTATTGTGGAAGATGGCTTGATGCAATCCACCGTGCACACCTGCGCGCACAGCGTGCAGCCGATGCAAAGCGATTGATCGATTTTCACCTTGTGCCGGCCCTCGAAGCTGTCATTTCCCCAGGTGAGGGCGGGGCAGCCGAGGTTCATGCACGACTGGCAGGCGTTGCACTGCGCGTTCACGATCGCGAGCGGCGGTCCCTTGATCTTGACCGGGTCCAGCACACAAGGACGGTTGGAGATGATCACCGACACGCCGCGGTGGGCGATCGCCTCGCGCAGCGTCTGGTACATCTGCGCCAGATCGTAGGAATCCACCGTGCGCACCCATTTTACGCCGATGGCGCGCACCAGCGCGTCGTAATCCACTTTCGGCGCCGCCTCGCCGCGCAGCGTCTTGCCGGTGCCCGGATGCTCCTGGCCGCCCGTCATCGCCGTAATGTGGTTGTCCAGCAGCAGCACCGTGATGTTCGCCTGGTTGTATACCGCGTTGATCAGCCCCGGGATGCCTGCATGCAGGAACGTCGAATCGCCGATGGTGGCCATCACCGGTTTGGTGTCGCCGGCCATGGCCATGCCGGTGGCATTGCCGATGGAGGAACCCATCGACACGGTGGTATCCAGGCCGCGCAACGGATCGAGGCAGGCGAGGGTATAGCAGCCGATGTCCCCGGCCACGCGCGCACCCGACGCCCTTACCGCCATGAAGCTCGAGGTGTGCGGGCAGCCCGCGCACAGCACCGGCGGCCGCACCAGCGGCTCAAGTGCCCAGCTGCCGCGCTGCGCGCGCGGTTCGAGCACGCCCGCCTTTTCGAACCCGGTGCGCAGGATCTCTGGCGAGAATTCGCCCTCGCGCGGAAAGAATTGTTTGCCTTCCACCTTGATACCCAAGGCGCGCAGTTCCTTTTCGATCACCGGTTCGAGCTCTTCCACCACGAACACCCGTTCGACCGACTCGCAATAGCGCCGCAGCAGGCCCTCGGGCAGTGGCCAGGAGGCGCCCAGTTTGAGCACGCTCGCGTTGGGCAGAACCTCGCGCACGTACGGATAGCAGGTTCCCGCGGTGATCACGCCGAAACTCGCGTCGCCGCTGTCGTTCTTACCCATTTCCCAGCGATTAATGGGCGAGGTCTCCAGATAATGTTTCAGTTTCGCCTCGCGCTCGATCACGGCCGTGTGACGGCGCCGCGCATGCGCCGGGATCATCACGTTCTTCGCCGGACTCTCGAAAAACCCGCGCGAGGGATGTTCCGTGCGCGCGCCGATGGCGACCGGGCTGCGTGTGTGCGACAGGCGCGTGGTGCCGCGCACGATGACCATGGTGTCGAATTGCTCGGACAGATCGAAGGCAAGTTTGGTCAAATCGAGCGCCTCCTGCGCGTCGCTCGGCTCCAGCACCGGCACCGACGCGAACTGGGCGTAAATGCGCGTGTCCTGCTCGTTTTGCGAACTGTGGATGCCCGGATCGTCGCACACGGCGAGGACCAGCCCGCCGTTGGCGCCGATGTAGGCCTGCGACATGAATGCGTCGGCGGCGACGTTGAGGCCGACGTGTTTCATCGACGCCAGCGCGCGACTGCCGGCAAACGACGCGCCGATGGCGACGTCGAGCGCGACTTTTTCGTTGGTGGACCACTGGGCGTGCAGGTCCTCTGCCGGGTAGGTGGCGAGCGATTCCATAATTTCCGTGCTCGGCGTGCCCGGATAGGCGGCGGCAACCCGCACGCCGGCTTCCCACGCGCCGCGCGCGATCGCCTCGTTTCCGGTCAGCGGGCGGACGTCGTTCGCCTGCCTGTCCGACTGCTCCACTGTTTCCGGCACTGCGTGCATGCGCTGGCCCTCCCCGGCGGAAAAACGAATATTTCTTCTATTTGATCCCGAATCATCCGCAAACCGGCCGGCAGATGTCTTGATCTAGATTAAACAACGGGCTCGGAGGGCCTAGCCCTTTGTCGCTGTTTGCACCTCGGCGGCGCGGCGCTGGCGCTCGATCAGTTTCAGCATGGTGTCCACGGTGATCGAGCGGAATGTGGCTTTGGCGATTTCATCGATCTCCGCCATCACCGCGCCCAGGGCCCGGCCGACATCGCTCGATGCGTCGAACTCGTCGCTTTCGCCGGTGCGGGTGCTGATGTCCTCGAACAGCTCGATCACGTCCATCAGCGTGAGGCGCCTGGCGTTGCCGCTGAAGCGGTAGCCGCCGCCCACGCCGCGCGCCGATTCGACCAGGCCGGCGCGTCCCAGTTCGCGCAGCACCTTGGCCAGGTGGTGGGTGGAGGCGCCGTATTTTTCGGCGATTTCCGCCGCCGACAGTTGCCGCCCCGGATTGGCCGCGAATTCCAGCACGCTGTAGAGGGCGAGGCTGGTGCCTTTTTGCAGCTTCATGGATCTGTCCGCATTTCAGTCCAAGTCTTTTTCAAGGGGGATGACCGGCGCGGCCATCATGCCCTGGCTGCGGAAAAACGACAGCACCAGGCCGTTGTCGCGAGCGAGCAGGGTGCGCACCTTGTCCACGCCGGCGTGGCGAAAGCCGTCGCAGATCGCCTCGAGCATGCGCGCCCCGACCCCGGAAAGTCGCGCGTCGGTACGTACGCTCAGGCCAAACACCCAGCCGCAGGGCGCCGAGCCGAACTCCCAGTCGCGTATTTCGCCGATGATGAAACCCTGGATGACATCGCCGGATTCGGCGACCAGAAACAGGCGCTGCCGGGTGCGACCGCCGCCGTAGCGGTGGAACAGTTCGTACCAGTAATCGGTCTTCTCCAGGCCGGTCACCTCGGCGTCGATGGCGATAACCTGCCCGAGGTCGGCCGCATCGACCGGCCGTATCCGCAATTCAGGGGTGCTTGCGCTGCGCGCGTCAGGATTGGTCATGGCGAACGCCCGGCGTTGCTTTACGCCGATTTTTCGTTTGTAAACTGATCTGGATCAAAAAGCGCATTAGCGTACCAGAATACCATATAATCGCATTTCGAGGTAGGCAAGAGCTTGAGGCTCACGCTTGCCGCACTTGGCGCTGGCGCGTTTAGGGTGTTGAATACAAGAAGAGCCCAACGGGCGAGCGGTTGCAAATCCCACCACACTGAGGAGGTATGATGAAATCCACGCAAGCGAAAAGCAGCTTTAAGCGCGGCCTGGCCGCGGTTGCCGCGACCTGTGCGTTGTTTTCCGGCACCGCGGTTGCACAGGAGCCGATCAAAATCGGCTCGTTCCTGGCCATCACCGGGCCAGTGGCGTTCCTCGGCGATCCGGAAAACAAGACGCTCGAACTCTATGTCGAGAAAATCAACGCCGCCGGTGGCGTGCTTGGGCGCAAGTTGCAACTGATCGCCTATGACTCGGCGGGCGATGCGGAAAAAGCGCGCACCTTCGCCAAACGTCTGATCGAGCAGGACAAGGTCGACGTGATCGTGGGCGGCACCAGTACCGGCGAGACCATGGCGGTGATACCGCTGGTGGAAGGCGCACAAATCCCGTTCATATCGCTCGCGGGCGCGGTGGTGATTATCGAGCCGGTAAAAAAATGGGTGTTCAAGACGCCGCACACCGATCGCATGGCCTGCGAAAAGATTTTCATCGACATGCAATCGCGCAAATTGTCCAAGATTGCCCTTATTTCGGGCCCGGGCGGTTTCGACAAGTCGATGCGTGCCGAATGTCTGAAACTGAACGCGAAATATGGCATCCAAGTGGTCGCCGATGAGACCTACGGCGGCGGCGATACCGACATGACGGCGCAGCTCACCAAGATCAAGAACACCGCGGGCGTGCAGGCGGTGCTCAACCCGGGCTTCGGTCAGGGGCCGGCGATCGTCACCAAGAACTACGGCCAACTTGGCATCACCATGCCGCTATACCAGTCGCACGGCGTCGCATCGAAGGAATTCATCAAACTCGCTGGCGCCGCAGCCGAAGGCGTGCGCCTGCCGGCCGCGGCCTTGTTGGTTGCCGATGGCTTGCCGGCAAGCGACCCACAGCGTTCGGTTGTGGTGAGCTACAAGAACGAATACGAGTCGCGCTTCAAGTCAGAGGTATCGACTTTCGGCGGCCACGCCTTCGACGGCCTGATGCTCGCGGTCGAGGCGATGAAAAAGGCCGGCGGTACGGACAAAGCCAAAGTGCGCGACGCGCTCGAGGGCATCCGCGGCTACATGGGTACGGCAGGCGTGGTGAACATGTCTGCCAATGATCACATGGGCCTGGACCTGAGCGCGTTCCGCATGCTCGAAGTCAAAGGAGGGAACTGGACTCTGGTCAAATAAGCGGCACCCGGCGGTGATGGGGGAGGCGGCCGCGTCATGAGCGCGCAGTTCATGCAGTACCTGCTCACCGGTCTGACGGTGGGGGCGATCTACGCGCTGGTCGCGCTTGGCTTTTCCATCATTTTCAACGCCAGCCACGTCATCAACTTCGCCCAGGGCGAATTCGTGATGATTGGCGGCATGGCCACCGTCTCACTCAGCGCGGCGGGCTTGCCCTACCTGCTGGCGATCCCGCTCGCGGTCGCGGCGGCGGCGCTGGTCGGCCTCGCGCTGGAGAAGTTCGCGGTCGAGCCGGCGCGCGGCGCCTCGGTGGTCGCGCTGATCATTATTACCATCGGCGCGTCGATTTTCCTGCGCGGGCTGGCGATGGTGGTGTGGGACAAGAGGTTTCATGCGCTCAAGCCGTTCACCGGCGATACACCGATCGCGATCGCGGGCGCCACCATTCTGCCGCAGAGCCTGTGGGTGATCGGGGTCACGCTGGCGATCGTGCTCGCGCTGTCCTGGTTTTTCGGCCGCACGCTGCTGGGGAAGGCGATGCTCGCCACCTCGCACAACCGCCTGGCGGCGCAGCTGTGCGGCATCAATGTGCGCATGGTCTTGTTTGTCTCGTTCGGCCTGTCGGCGGCGCTGGGCGCGATAGCGGGCATCCTGATCGCGCCGATCACCCTCACCTCCTTTGATGTCGGCGTGATGCTGGGCCTGAAAGGTTTCGCCGCTGCGATTCTCGGCGGCCTGGGGAGCGGCGTCGGCGCAGTGGTCGGCGGGCTCGCGCTCGGCATCGCTGAGACCATGAGCGCCGGCTACCTGTCCTCGGCCTACAAGGATGCGATCGCTTTCGTGATTATCCTTGCAGTGCTGTTTTTCATGCCGAGCGGATTATTCGGCACGCGCGGCGGCGAACGGGTCTAGCCGGAATGTTGCAGCGCCTGGCTTCGCCGCGCACCGGAGGACTGCTTGCGCTCGCCGCGGCAATCACGCTGTTGCCGCTCGCCCTGAGCAACAAGTATTTCTACGATATCGCGATTCTGGTCGGTTTGAACGCCATCGTTTGTGTCGGTCTGAATCTGCTCATCGGTTATGCCGGCCAGATCAGCCTTGGGCATGCGGGCTTTTTCGGCCTGGGCGCGTACGGTTCTGCCATCCTCGCCTCGCGCTACGGCTGGCCGCCGCTTGCGGCGATGTTTACTACGACCCTCGCCGTGGCGGCGCTCGCGTTCGTGGTCGGCCGGCCCATCCTGCGGCTGAAGGGCCATTACCTCGCCATGGCCACGCTCGGCCTGGGCGTGATCATTTTCATGGTCATCACCACCGAGGACAAATTTACCGGCGGTCCTGATGGAATATCGGTGGTGCCGTTCAGCATCGGCGGCTTCGTGCTGCAGGGGGAGCGCAGCTGGTACTGGGTGGTCGGGGCCCTGCTGCTGGTCGCCGTCTGGCTGGCGCTCAATCTGATCGAATCCCCCACCGGACGGGCACTGCGCGCGCTGCACAGTTCCGAGGTCGGCGCGGAAGTGGTCGGGATCAACGCCGCGGACCACAAAGTGATGGTGTTCGTGATCTCGGCCGTGTTCGCCTCGCTCGCCGGCAGCCTGGCCGCGCACTACTCCGGTTTCGTCACGCCGGGCAAGGTTACCTTCCTGCACTCGATCGAACTGGTCACCATGGTGGTGTTCGGCGGCATGGCCTCGACTTTCGGCGCCGTGGTCGGCGCGGCCGTGCTCACCACGCTGCCGCAGCTGCTCACGGTGTTCAAGGATTACGAGATGATGGTGTTCGGGGCGGTGATGATTGGCACCATGATTTTCCTGCCGCGCGGGGTGGTGCCGAGCCTGGCGCGGCTGTTCCAGCCGCCCCAGCGGAATGCACCTGGAAAAGACAAGGGGGCGGCGGCATGAGCAGGGAGCAGGGGCCCCGCGAAGCGGGGATGCGACCGGCCGCGATTGCCGCCGGACGCCGACGGTGCGGTCTATGCATCGCGTCGTTCGTAAGGAGGCGACGCGTATGAGCCTGCTCCGGGTCGAGAACCTGTCGAAGAAGTTCGGCGGTCTGAACGCGGTCGAGGATTTGAGCTTCGACATCCAGCCGGGGGCGGTGTACTCGATCATCGGTCCGAACGGCGCAGGCAAGACCACGTTGCTGAATCTGCTCACCGGCGTCTATCAACCCTCTGCAGGGCGCATTCTATTCGGCGATCACGACCTGACCGGGCGCGCGCCGTACGAGTATGCCGGCCACGGCATCGCGCGCACGTTCCAGAACCTGCAGGTGTTCTTCAACATGAGCGCGCTCGAGAACGTCATGGTGGGACGCTATCTGCACGAGCGCTGCGGACTCGGCGCCACGCTGCTGCGCTCGCCACGGCTCGGGCGCGCCGAACGCGCCTGCCGCGAGGATGCGGCCGAACTGATGCGCTACGTCGGCCTGCAGAACTATCTCTCGACGGCCGCCGACGCCATGCCCTACGGCGCCCTGAAGCGGCTCGAGATCGCGCGCGCGCTCGCGACCCGGCCGAAGCTGATGCTGCTCGACGAACCCGCTGCGGGTTTGAATCCGACCGAGGCGCTGGAACTGGATCATCTGATCGGCCGACTCACCGGACGCGGCGTTACCGTGGTGCTGGTCGAACACAATATGCGCCTGGTCATGGGTGTGTCGGACCATATTCTGGTGCTCGACTACGGGCGCAAGCTTGCCGAAGGACCTGCGGCGGCGGTGCGCAACGACCCGAAAGTGATCGAAGCGTATCTCGGAAGCGCTGTCCCGCACGACGCCTCGTTTGGAAGCGAGATCGCAAGCGTCGTCGCGGTGGCAGTGGAAATGCACCGATGATGCTCGAGGTCGAAGGACTGGGCAGCCACTACGGCCGCATTCCGGCGCTGAAGGGCATCGACCTGCATGTAGGCGAGGGTGAACTGGTGGCGCTGGTCGGTGCCAATGGCGCGGGTAAGACGACGCTGCTGCGCGCGCTCTCGGGCGTGCAGCCGGTGAGCGCAGGGCGGGTACGCTTCGAGGGCACGGACATCACCGCGGCGGCCCCGGAGAAACGCGTGCGGCTCGGCATCGTGCAGGTGCCCGAGGGGCGGCAGGTGTTTGCGCCGCTATCGGTCGAGGACAATCTGCGTCTGGGCGCATACCTGCGCAGCAAGGCGGAGGCAGCGCAGGGAATCGAGCGCGTATACACGATGTTCCCGGTGCTGAAACAAAAGCGCCGCGAGCCGGCGGGCGCGCTCTCCGGCGGCCAGCAGCAGATGCTCGCCATGGGAAGAGGGCTGATGGCTTTGCCCAGGCTGCTGTTGCTCGATGAGCCGAGCATGGGGCTCGCGCCCAAGCTGGTGGAGGAGATCTTCGCCTGCGTCAGGGCGCTCAAAGCCGCCTCGACCACGATTTTTCTCGTGGACCAGAACGCGCGCGCGGCCCTGGCCGTCGCCGATCGCGCCTATGTGCTCGAGACCGGTCGCGTGGTGCTCTCCGGCAGCGGCGCCGAACTGCTCGAAGACGAACAGGTGAAAGAGGCCTACCTCGGACTGTGACATGCGGGGAACAAGGAGGGAGTTAATCTGGATCAAAGTCGAACCGCCCGCCTTGTGCTTGTATAGGCGCATAGGGCCAGCGAGCCGGAAATATTTGGAGTACATGCGATGAAAGCGCAGAAAGCGGGATTGAAATGAACGCGCCGGAGCAAGCGGCGGCGACGCTCGCCTTGTCCGGGAAACGCGCCACATACTGCTACCAATGCGTGGCGGGGCCGGATCTGCTTACGGTGAAAGTCGTGGACGGCGTGGCGACCGAGGTGGAGCCGAATTTCGCCGCCTGCGGCGTGCATCCGGGCGGCGGCAAGGTATGCGTGAAGGCCTACGGCCTGGTGCAGAAAACCTACAACCCCAACCGGGTGCTGGCGCCGATGCGGCGCACCAACCCGAAGAAGGGAAGGAACGAGGAGCCGGGCTTCGTGCCCATTTCCTGGGACGAGGCGCTCGATACCATCGCGGCGAAGCTGCGTTCCATTATGCAGGCAGGCCTGCTCGACGCCTCGGGCTACCCCAAGGTGGCGGCAAATTTCGGCGGCGGCGGAACGCCGCAATCCTACATGGGCACGTTCCCGGCATTCCTCGCCGCCTGGGGGCCTGTGGACATGGGTTTCGGTTCGGGACAGGGGGTGAAATGCACCCACTCCGAGCACTTGTACGGCGAATTCTGGCACCGCGCCTTCACCGTGTGCCCCGACACGCCGATGTGCAACTACGTGATCTCCTGCGGCGCCAATGTGGAAGCCTCCGGCGGCGTGGTCGGCGTGTGGCGCCATGCCAATGCGCGCGAACGCGGCATGAAACGGGTGCAGGTGGAGCCGCACCTTTCGGTCACCGGCGCGTGCTCGGCCGAATGGGTGCCGATCCGGCCCAAGACCGATCCCGCCTTCCTCTACGCGCTGGTGCATGTGCTGCTGCACGAGGCCGCGCGCGAACGGCTCGACCTGGCATTTCTCAAGCAGCATACGTCTTCGCCTTATCTGGTTGGTACGAACGGATTCTTCCTGCGCGATGCGGCGACGCGGAAACCCTTGCTGTGGGATTTGACGCGCAACGCGGCAGTGACGCAGGACACGCCCGGCTGCGATCCGGCGCTGGAAGGCAGTTTTAGCTGCGATTCGGTGGAGATCGGCGCCGATGCGGAAGTGCTGGCGCAGGGCTGGCTCGATGGCAGCCCTTCGTTTGCCAAGCTGGTCGCGCACGTGCAGCTCTACTCGCCGGAGTGGGCTGCCGCCATCTGCGACGTTCCGGCCAAGACCATGCGCCGCATCGCCAACGAGTTCCTCGACCATGCGCAGGTCGGGGCGACCATAGTGATCGAAGGAAAGACGCTTCCATATCGTCCGGTATCGGTCAGCCTGGGCAAGACCGTGAACAACGGCTGGGGCGGCTTTGAGTGCGTATGGGCGCGCACCTTGCTCGCGACCCTGGTCGGCGGCCTCGAAGTGCCCGGCGGCACGCTGGGAACGACGGTGCGGCTCAACCGCCCGCTGGCGGAACGGCTGGAGAGCGTCAAGCCGGGTCCCGACGGATTCATGCACTATCCGATGAATCCGACCGACCGCGAGCACTGGAGTCCGCGGCCGAACATCCGCAACGCCTACAGGAGCATGGTGCCGCTTGCCGCCAACGGACCGTGGAGCCAGGCGCTCGGGCCGACGCATTTTTCCTGGATGTTTCTCAAGGAAACGCCCAAGGGTTTGCCGACGGTGACGCTGCCCGAGGTGTGGTTCGTCTACCGCACCAATCCGGCGATCTCGTTCTGGGACACCAAGGACGTATCGGCAACCATGGCGCGTTTTCCCTTCGTGGTCGCGATGGCCTACACGCGCGACGAGACCAACCATATGGCGGACATCCTGCTGCCGGACGCGACCGACCTGGAGAGCCTGCAGCTGATACGCATCGGCGGCTCCAAGTACATCGAACAATTCTGGGAGCACGAGGGCTATGCCTTGCGCCAGCCGGTGGTGGCGGCGCAGGGCGAGGCGCGCGATTTCACCGATATCGCCACCGAACTCGCGCGTCGCACCGGCCTGCTGGAGGAATATAACGCGTCGATCAACCACGGTTCGGCCGGTGTGCCGCTCAAGGGTGCGAGCTGGGATTTTTCTCTGGATACCGGGAGCGTCCACGGCCGCGACGAGATCTGGGACGCAGTGTGCAAGGCGGCCAGCGCCGACTTGACGGACGGCAAAGAGGTGCACGACCTGGCATGGTGGAAGGAGAACGGCCTCGCCACCAAACCATTCCCGCACCTTAGCTGGTACCTGTTCCCCACCATGGTTGCCCAGGGTTTGCGCTTCGAGATGCCGTATCAGGAGCGCCTGTACCGGATCGGAAAGGAGCTCGGCAACCGGCTGCACGAAAACGGCATGCAATGGTGGAACGAGCAACTCGCCGAATATCAGACCTTGCCGGTGTGGAAGGACTTCCCGGGGCTGTGGGAAAAATCCCTGGTGAAAATGGGCGGCAAGAGCGGGGATTTCCCGTTCTGGCTGCTGACCTCGCGCAGCATGCAGTATTCCTGGGGCAACAACGTCGGTATCCAGCTGATCAAGGAAGTGGCCGACAATATTTCCGGTCATCGCGGCGTGATCATCAACACCAGCGCCGCGGATGCGCTCGGCGTGGCCGATGGCGACATGGTCGAGATTGCCACTCCGGTGCACAGCGTCCAGGCCAGGGCCGTCGTGCGCCAGGGCATACGTCCGGACACGCTGCTGCTGATAGGGCAATTCGGCCATTGGGTGACGCCACACGCCAAGGATTTCGGCGTGCCCAGCATGAACTCTCTGGTGCCGATGTCGATGGAACTGACCGATGCCACCGGTTCGGGGGCCGACGTGGTGCGGGTGAGCCTGAAGCGCGCAGGGGGTGAAAAATGACCCGCTGGGTGATGCTCGCCGATCTGCGACGATGCATCGGTTGTCAGACCTGCACCGCATCGTGCAGGCACGCCAACGCGACGCCGCCGGATGTGCAGTGGCGCCGCGTGCTCGACATGGAGGTGGGCGAATACCCGGAGGTGAAGCGGGCCTTCGTGCCGGTAGGCTGCATGCATTGCGAGGATCCGCCGTGCATGCACGTGTGCCCGTCCACCGCCACCAGGAAACGCGCCGATGGCATCGTCACCATCGACTACGATCTTTGCATAGGCTGCAGCTACTGCGCAGTGGCCTGCCCCTATCAGGCGCGCTACAAAACCGACCGCGCAAGCTTCGCCTACGGCAAACCAACCGCGGAGGAGACACAGCGCTTCGATCCCAAGCGGCTGGCGGTGGCGACCAAATGCACCTTTTGCGTCGATCGCATCGATGCCGGCATGGCGAAAGGCCTGACCCCGGGGATCGATGCGGAAGCCACGCCGGCCTGCGTCAACTCCTGCATCACGCAGACGCTGAGTTTCGGCGACATCGAAGATCCGCACAGCAACGTGTCCCAGCTGCTCGCCGAGAATCAGCATTTCCGCATGCACGAGGAGCTCGGCACCGGGCCCGGGTTCTACTACCTTTGGGACAAGAAGGAGGAGGCATGAGCAGGAAGCAGGGGCCCCATGTAATGGGGATGCGACCGGCCGCGATTGCCTCCGGACGCCGACAACGCGGATGCGAACCTTTGACCCTGGTTAAGGAGGCGGAAGCATGAGCCACGATTTCGGACCGAAGCCTTGGCACCAGAGCAACTGGGATTTTCGCGCTGCCCTGAATTTTATTTTCGGCGGTTCCGGCGCGGGATTGCTGGTGGTTGCCGCCTTCTCCGGCCTGGCCGGCGACGCGCTGCGTGCGGAGATCCTGCTCGGGATGGCGATGATCGGAGCCGGGTTGATTTCGGTCTGGTTCGAGATCGGGCGGCCGCTGCGCGCGCTCAACGTCGGCTTCAACCCGTTTACTTCGTGGATGACGCGCGAATCGTTCGCGGCGGGCGCGCTGTTCGTCCTCGGACTGGCCGCGGCGTGGCTGGGAAGCCAGCCGCTGGCGCAAGCGGCTGCGCTTGCGGCGCTCGTCTTTGCCTACTGCCAGGGTCGCATGCTGCAGGCAGCCAAGGGCATACCGACGTGGCGCGCACCGGCGCTCGCTTGGCTGAACTTCATCACCGCGCTCACCGAAGGCGCTGGCTTGTTCGTCGCGCTGGCCGCGCTGTTCGATACGCCGGCAAGGGGCGTGCTCGCGTTCTTCTCGCTGGCGTTGATCGCGCGCGGCCTCGCCTGGTCGATCTACCGCGGCAGCGTGGCAAAGAGCGCTGCGCGTGCGGGACTGGTGGTGCTCGACCGGGCGGGAAAAATCCTGATTCAATTCGGCACCATCGCACCGTTGGCGCTGTTGCTGCTGGGCGTGTTCGCAGCCGACATTGCGCGCACCGCCCTGCTGCTTGCCGGTTTGCTTGCGCTGGCGACGGGCTGGCTGTTCAAGTTCGTGCTGATCACGCGCGCCGCCTACAACCAGGGTTTCGCGCTGCCGCACCTGCCGGTGCGAGGCGCCCGCTAGGAAAAGATCATTCAGTCGAACGAACGGCACAAAGGGAGCCACAGCATTATGCAGAACCCGTCCAGTTCCGACCCTGGCGCCGCTTCGCTGGGCGCCGCGGCGACGGCAATATTCAGGCAGGCCGCATCCGCGGGACGCGACAGATTGAACCAGGCGGAACTGGGCGGGCTGCTTTCCAGTCTGGCCATCGGATTCGAGGACACCGCCGCGCCGGCAACGCAAACGGCCGCAGCGGAACTGCGCATCAGCCTGAACAACACCCGCGAATTCGGCATGGTGCTCAGCGCCGGATTGGGTGGACTCGATGCCGAGCTCGGTGAAAGCAATTTCAGCAAGGATCGCGCCGCCGTCTACGCCGCCGCCGAGCTGACGGACGCAGGTGATTTCCTGAACCTGTTCCGGCGTACGCTTGCGTATCAAAAACTGGCCGCCGCAGCCAAACGCGGCGGAGCGCCGCTCCCGGACGAACGACTCAAAGCCTGTTTCGAACGGCTGCTTGCACTGGCAAGCTGCCTTTCGCCGGTCGATCCCGGGGCGCCGTTCGTGCTGCGGGCTCTCGAACTGGATCCCGTGCATATTGGCGCCGAGTTGGTGGTACGGCGCGCCCGCTGCGAATTCGGTGCTCCGGCCGCGAGCCGCCTCGGCCGCCCGATCCACAAGATCGACAAACTGATTCATCCGGCCTCGATCGGCATCATCGGCGTATCCGCGAGCAGCATGAATTTCGGCCGGATTATCCTGCGCAACCTGATGGGCAGCGGCTACAGCAAGGAGCGCATGACCATCATTCGCCCGGGGGAAAAGGAGATCGACGGGGTCAAGTGTGTCGAAAGTCTGAAGAAGCTGGACGGAAAGCTCGATCTGCTGATCGTCGCGGTAGCCGCCAGTGCCGTCTACGACCTCGTGGACGAAATCATCGAAACCGGCGCGGTGGAATCGGTGATGCTGATTCCGGGCAGTCTGGGCGAAACGGTAAAAAGCAGGGAACCCGCCGCGGCGTTGGCAGTCAGGATCAACGCGGCCCACGGCAAGGAAGGCGGCGGCCCGATTTTTCTCGGCGCCAACTGCCTCGGCGTTGTCTCCCATCCCGGCTCCTATGACTCCTGGTTCATCCCGCTCGAGCGTTTGCCCAAGCCGCAGAAAAAACCGGAACGCAATTCCGTCATGCTGAGCCAGAGCGGGGCATTCATGATTACCCGCCTGAGCCAGAACCCGTGGCTTGATCCGCGCTACATGCTGGCCCTGGGCAACCAGACCGATCTTACTCAGGGCGACATGCTCAGCTACTTTTGCGAGCGACCCGAAATCGAGACCATCGGCATTTACGTCGAGGGTTTCAAGGACCTGGACGGACTCGATTTCGCCAGGGCCGTGCGCAAAGCAGTGGTGAACGGCAAGCAGGTCGTGGTCTACAAGTCGGGCAAGACGGCCCCCGGGGTCGGCGGCGTCATGGGCCATACTGCATCCATCGCCGGCGGTCCGACGCTGTTTGACTCGGTGGTGCGCCATGCCGGTGCGATCGTGGCCGAAGACTTCAGCGCCTTCGACGACCTGTTCTACATCGCCGGCGCGCTGCACCGCAAGAAAATCGGCGGCACGCGCCTGGGCGCCATCAGCGGCGCGGGCTTCGAGGCGGTCGGCATGGCGGACTCGATAGAATCGGACAATTTCTGCATGGAAATGGGCGCCCTGGAACCGGGCACGGTGAAGCGCGTGGAGGAGATACTCGCGGCGAAGAAGCTCGACGCGCTGGTGGAGGTCAGGAATCCGATAGACATCAATCCCGGCGCCGACGACGAAGCCCACCTGCAGATTACCGAGGCCTTCATCCAGGACCCCAATATCGACGCGGTCGTGGTCGGGCTGGACCCGACCGCCCCTTCGGTGCGTGCGCTCGAGGAAAGCAAGCTGCGGCCCGGCTACGATATCAAGGATGCGAAGAGCACGGTGCACTTGATGCCGCCCATCGTCGAGCGCAACGACAAGCCCATCGTCGGGATAGTCGACGGCGGAAAGCTCTATGATGCGATGGCCGCGGGCCTGATGGATCAGGGCGTTTGCGTGTTCCGCAACAGCGGGCGCGGCACGCGGGCGCTGGTGCGCTACTGCGAGGTGCGCAGGTATGCTGAAAGCCTGCGCCAGCGCCAAGCTAAGATTTGAACCGGAACCGATGAACACGACACGAGGAACCCGCATGAGCGACATACAGCAACCCGGACTGACTGCTACGCGCCGTGTTGACAGCGATGCTATGGGTGCAGCGATCAAGGATATCTTCCGGACGGCGCACAGCGAGGGCCGCAGCACGCTGTTCGAGCATGAAGTCTACCGGCTGCTCACCGCGGCAGGCATCGCCTCGACGCCGAGACACGAGCTGCTCACCGGCGGGGCCGAGCCGGCGGACGAACTCCTGGCGTCGTTCGCCGGAAGCCGGGTGGTTGTGAAGATCGTCTCCGGCAGCATCGCGCACAAGTCGGACGTGGGCGGGGTCGCGGTCGTGCCCAAGCAGCCGGCGGCGGTACGAGACGCTTGTCGAAGCATGCTTACGGAACTGTCGGCCCGGGACATAGCGGGAGTAATGATCACGGAGTTCATCGAAGCGGACGCCGCGGGTTTTGGCAGCGAGCTCCTGGTCGGCATCCGGAATACGCGCGAGTTCGGCATGATCCTCAGCGCCGGGATGGGGGGCGTCGACACCGAACTCTATGCCGGAGGCGCCCGCCGGGGGCAGGCGGTCGTATCGGCTTCGACGGCGTTGACCACTGCCGAGGAATTCCTCGAGATTTTCAGACCGACGATTGCCTACCGGAAGATCGCCGGACTGACTCGGGCGGGGCGCCGGCTGGTGTCGGACGAAGCCCTCCTCCAGTGCTTCGATGCCTTCATCCGCCTCGCCAACAGCTGCGCCACAGGCAACCCCGATACGGACTTCGTCATTGAAGAGTTGGAGGTCAACCCCTTCACTTGCGCGGGCGGCTCGCTCGTCGCACTCGATGGCTTGTGCCGCTTCGGCCGGCCACGGACCGTCCGTCCGCCGCGGCCTCAGGCGAAGATCGACAGGCTGCTGCACCCGGCTTCGATCGGCATCATCGGTGCGTCCGCCACGCGCATGAACTTCGGCCGGATCACTCTGAAGAACATCATCGCCTCCGGTTATGACCGGTCGCGGCTGCTCGTCATCAATCCCGACGGCCAGGAAGTTGACGGCGTCCGTTGCGCAAAGAGCCTGGGGGCGCTGGAGAACAAGCTGGACCTGCTGATCCTTGCGGTGACTGCGGAGGTCGCCTTCGGCATCATCGACGAGGTGATCCGGACCGATGCCGTGGAATCGGTGCTGCTAATCCCCGGCGGCATGGGGGAAACCGAGGCGAGCCGGGAGCCCGCCCGGCAGATGCAGGCCAAGATCGACGCCACCCGGGGTGCGGGCGTCGGACCAGTCTTCGTCGGCGGCAATTGCCTGGGGATCATCTCTCACCCCGGCAATTATGATTCCTGGTTCATCCCCGAGGAACGCTTGCCGAGAACCCAGAAGAAGGCGCAACGCACGTCGGCGCTCATCAGCCAGAGCGGCGCCTTTCTGGTCACGCGGCTGAGCAAGAACGCGTGGCTCGATCCGGCCTACATGGTCGCGGTGGGCAACCAGAACGACATCACCCACGGCGACTTGGTTGCGAATTTCGCGGAAAACCCGGATATCCACGTGATCGGGGCGTACGTCGAAGGATTCAAAGACCTCGACGGGCTGGCCCTGGCGCGTGCGGTGCGCAAGGCCACCGTGGCCGGCAAGCAGGTGGTGATTTACAAGGCCGGACAATCCGCCGCGGGCGGACGGGCGGCGATGGGGCACACCGCCTCGATCGCCGGCGACTACGAAGTTTGCCTGTCGGTGCTCACCCAAGCCGGCGCGATGATCGCGGGCGACGTCAGCGAATTCAGCGATCTGTTCTTTATCTCGGACTGCATGAGCAATAAAGTCGTCGGCGGCAAGCGACTTGGTGCTGTGGCCGGCGCCGGCTACGACACGGTCGCAATTGCCGACAGCACCCAGGTGGGTGACTTTGCCATGACCCTATCCGCGATTAGTCAATCGACCCGAGAACGGCTAATGGAGATCCTCAAAGCCAAGAAACTCGACGCGCTCATGGAAGTCAGGAATCCGTTCGACATCAACCCGGCGGCGGACGACGACGCTCACCTGCTTTGCATTGAGGCCATGGCCGCCGAGCCGGATGTTGACTCCGTCGTTGCCGGGCTTGATCCGACCTCGCCCGTGGTCAGATCACTCAAGAAGAGCGCGCGGGAGGGCTACGACATCGACAGCCCGGAGAGCATCGTCCAGACGCTGCCGAGGCTGGTCGCCTCCTGTCCGAAGCCCATCGTCGCCGTCATCGACGGTGGTCCGCTGTTTGACCCGATGGCCGATAAACTGATGGAGCAGGGCGTCTGTATCTTCCGCTCCAGCGAGCGCGCGACGCGGGCGCTCGTCCGCTATACCGAGGCGCGGCTCCACGCGGCGCGATTGCGTGGAGAGTAATCTTAGGCCTGTGACATGACAGATTGCCGCTAGCAATCAATGCGGCGCAGCCAGGTTCGGGCGACCGGGTTTGACTAGCACTTGCACAAAGAGGAGGCAGCATGGGTGTTCCTACCAAGAAAAGCCGCAGCGCAGCAGTCAAGAAGTCGAACGCGTTGCGCAAGGTCGCGTCCAAACGCGCGGCACCGGCGTACAAATTCGATGCGGCGGCGGAAACGATGCCGCGCGCCGAACTCGCGCAGCTGCAATTGCGCCGGCTCAAGACCAGTATCAGGAACGCCTACGACAACGTGGTGTTTCACCGCCGGCGCATGCAGGCATTGGGCTTCGAACCCGGCGACCTGAAGCGTCTGGATGACCTTGCCGGCCTGCCGTTCACGCTGAAAACCGACCTGCGCGACCATTACCCGTTCGGCCTGTTCGCGCGTCCGCAGACTGAAATTATGCGGCTGCACGCGTCCTCCGGAACCACCGGCAAGCCTACCGTGGTCGGCTACACCGCGAAGGATATCGCCAACTGGGCCGCGCTGATGGCGCGCTCGCTGGCCTGCGCTGGGGCACGGCCGGGGAACATCATTCATAACGCCTACGGCTACGGCCTGTTCACCGGCGGCCTGGGCGCGCATTACGGCGCGGAGCGCCTGGGGGCGACGGTGGTGCCCATGTCCGGCGGCAGCACCGAGCGCCAGATCGTGCTGATCAAGGACTTCGGTGCGCGCGTGCTGTGCGCTACGCCCTCCTATGCGCTGGCGATCGCCGAAGTGGCGGAGAAGGAGGGAGTCGATTTGCGCAAATCCAGGCTCGAGATCGGCGTGTTCGGCGCGGAACCGTGGAGCGAGGGGATGCGGCGCGAGGTCGAGGCGCGGCTGGGACTGAAGGCGGTCGACATCTACGGCCTGTCGGAAATCATGGGCCCGGGCGTGGCCTGCGAGTGCGTCGAAGCCCAGGCCGGCCTGCACGGCTGGGAAGACCATTTCCTGTTCGAAGTGATCGATCCGGACACCGGCAAGGCGGTGAAGGAGGGCGAGGCGGGGGAACTGGTGATCACCACCCTTGCCAAGGAGGCGCTGCCGATGATTCGCTACCGCACGCGCGACATCACCCGCCTCTCCACCGAGCGCTGCGCCTGCGGCCGCACGCATGTGCGCATCAAGCGCATCACCGGCCGCAACGACGACATGCTGATCATCCGCGGAGTGAACGTGTTCCCGTCGCAGATCGAGTCCGTGCTGGTGGGCCTGCCGGATGTGGCGCCGCATTACCAGCTCGTGGTGGCGAGACAAGGCACTCTCGACCATCTGACGGTGGAAGTCGAAATAATCCCGAATGTCGTTCCGACTGCTGAAGTGCGCAGGGTCGTAGGCGAATCGGTCCGTCATCACATCAAGTCGATTATCGGCGTCACCGCCGACGTGGTGGTAAAAGAGCCCGGCGAAATACCCCGCTCCATGGGCAAGGCCGTGCGCGTGCGCGACCTGCGGCCGAAACTCCGCTGATCCGGCCGGGTGGACTCACCGACATGATCATCGATTGCCACGGGCATTACACGACGGCCCCGAGGCAGCTGGAAGACTATCGCAACCGCCAGATCGCCGAACTCGATCACGATCCCGCGCACGCGGCGTCGGCGTGGCGGCTCGACATCAGCGACGATGAGATCCGCGAAAGCCTGGAAAACGCCCAGCTCAGGATACAGCGCGAGCGCGGAACGGATCTCACCCTCTTTTCGCCGCGGGCCATGGGCATGGGCCACCATATCGGCAATGAGAGCACCAGCAAATACTGGTCGCAAACCTGCAATGAACTGGTCCACCGGGTGTGCCGGCTCTATCCCAGGAATTTCGTCGGCGTGTGCCAGCTTCCGCAAACCCCGGGAGTACGTCCGTCCAACTGCATCGCGGAACTTGAGCGCTGCGTGAAGGAGTTCGGATTCATCGGCTGCAATCTGAATCCGGATCCCTCCGGCGGCTACTGGACCGGCCCGCCGCTGACCGACAAGTGGTGGTATCCGCTGTACGAAACGATGGTCGAGCTGGACGTTCCGGCGATGATCCACGTGAGCGGTTCCTGCAATCCGAATTTCCACGCGACCGGGGCGCACTACATCAACGGCGATACCACCGCGTTCATGCAGCTCATCACGGCGGATCTGTTCAAGGACTTCCCGAAGCTCAAATTCATCATCCCGCACGGGGGCGGGGCCGTGCCGTATCACTGGGGCCGCTATCGCGGACTGGCACAGGACATGGGCCGGCCGCCGTTGCAGGAATTGCTGCTCAACAACGTGTTTTTCGATACCTGCGTGTATCACCAAGCCGGTATAGAGTGTCTGCTCAGGGTCATCCCCGCAGACAACATCCTGTTTGCGTCCGAGGTGGTCGGGGCGGTGCGGGGCATCGACCCGGAGACGGGGCATTACTACGACGACACCAGGCGCTATATCGACGCGGTCGACTGGCTCAGCGCCGGGGACCGGGAGAAGATTTTCCAGGGCAACGCGCGCCGGGTGTACGCGCGCTTGCGCGGCGGACTAACATAGGAGAACACCATGGCGGAACGCGCACAGACAGGCCCTCTTTCCGGGGTCAAATTGCGGCCCCTTGCCGCGCAGGATCTCGATGCGGTTGTGGAAATCGACGCGCAGATCACCGGCCGCTCGCGCCGCTCGTATTTCGAGCGCCGGCTGCAGGCGGCGCTGCGTGCGCCGGCCCAGCATAGCCAGTTCGCCGCGGAGGAAGATGGCGTGCTCGAGGGCTATGTCCTCGCGCGCAAACTCGAAGGCGAATTCGGCCGGGTCGAGCCGGCCATGCGCTTGGAAGTAATCGGCGTGCGCCCGGGCGAGCAGGGGCATGGCTACGGCGACGCGCTGCTCGGCGCCCTGCAGGCCCATGCGCGCGAGCGTGGCATCCGCGAAATCCGCACCCAGGCGACATGGAAGGACCACGGCATGCTGGGCTTTCTCGACCACGCCAACTTCATTCTCGGCGGCAACCAGATCATCGATTGTGAAGTCCATCGCGGGCGGATCGGCAGCGGCGACGAGGAAAGGGTGCTGGCTCCGGAGCATCATCGCTTCAGCGCCGAGATCGACTACAGCGCGCCGCAGTCCAACGATTTCGACGCGCTCGCGCGCGACCGCGCCGACGTGCGCTCGCTCGATCGCGCCGACCTCGACGACATCGTGCGCATCGACCGGCGCATCATGGGCCGGGACCGCAGCGCTTATATTGGCCGCCTGGTGGACGAAGCCTTGCTCGACTCGGCGATTCGCGTTTCACTCGTCGCGCACCAGGACCGCTCCGCGACCGGCTTCGTCATGGCGAGCGTCGACTTCGGCGATTTCGGCCGCACCGAGCCGGTGGCGGTGATCGACACCATCGGCGTCGACCCCGGTTTCACCGGCGCCGGCATCGGTACTGCGCTGCTGTCGCAACTGTTCGTCAACCTCGAGGCGCTGCAGGTGGAGCGCGTCGAGACGGTGGTCGCGCGCGATGACTTCGGTCTGCTCGGATTCTTTTATCGCGCGGGCTTCGGCCCGAGCCAGCGTCTGGGGTTCGCCAAGCGGCTCGCCTGAGCTTGCTCGCGAATGTAGGCTCAAGTTACATAGAACGCGATGGCGATGAAATGCGCCGCGCTGCCTCCTAGCACAAACAGGTGCCATACGCCGTGAAAGTGGCGCACGCGTTCATCGAGCAGATAGAATGCGATGCCGCCGGTGTAGAGCAGGCCGCCGGCGAGCAGCCACGCCAGCCCGGGCGCCCCCAGCCCGGTGGCGAGCGGACCCAGCGCCGCGACGCCCATCCACCCCATGGCGACGTAGATCGCGATCGACAGGCGGCGCGCGCCCTTGCCGAACACGAATTCCTGCGCGATACCCAGGGCCGCGAGCCCCCAGGCCAGCCCGAACAGGGTCCAGCCCCATGGTCCGCGCAGGGTCACCAGCGCGAAGGGCGTATACGTTCCGGCGATGAGCAGGTAGATCGCGCAGTGATCGAACTTGCGCAGGATCGCTTTGGCGCGTCCGCGCGCGCTGTGATACAGGGTCGAAGCGCCGTAGAGCAGGAGCAGGGCCGCGCCGTAAACGCTGCAGGCGACGATTTTCCATGCGTCGCCGCTGCGCGCGGCCAGGACAACCAGCACCGGCGCGCCGATGGCCGCGAGCACCGTGCCGGCGAGATGGGTGTAACTGTTGAGGCGCTCTCCGAAATACATGGCTTATCCTGCGCGCCGGAGACGGGCGGATGGCAGACGCGGCAGCGAAGCTCAGCCGTGCATGCCGTGGTACTTCGCCAGCAGTTCCTCCTTGCTCTCGCGGAAATCCGGGTTCGGGAGGATACAGTCGGCCGGGCATACCAGCATGCACTGCGGCTCGTCCTCGGCGCCGACGCACTCGGTGCACAGATTCGGATCGATCACGTAGGGGTTGCCTTCGGTGATCGCTTTGTTGGGGCAGGCGGGAATGCACGCTTCGCATGAGGTGCAGTCGTCGTTGATTAGCAGGGCCATTCAAATCTCCTTCGTTTTTCCAAAATGCGCGCAATGCCGTTTCCGGAATCGCGCTTCCACGGGTGAAATCAGGCGGCGGCGCGTTGCTGCAGTTCGCGCAGCTTGCCATGCCTGAAGGCGCCCCACAAGGCCGCGCCGATCGCCCCGGCGCAAATCGAGTCGGGATGGTTGACCACGGTCAGACCGGTTATCTTCTCGGTGACCAGTTCTTCCTGTACCGCCAGCAGCAGGCCCACGTCGAGCGCCAGGCCGCCGGTGAGCAGGACGGTGTCTTTCATTATGCCGGTCACCTTCAACAGTTTCACCAGGCGCGAGGCCATGGAGAGGTGAATGCCCTTGAGGATGTCGGGCGTGGGGATGCCGCGCGAAACCATGTTGATCACGTCGGTCTCCGCCAGTACCGCGCAGATCGAACTGATCTTCTCCGGCGTCTGCGCCGACCGGGACAGTGGCCCGATTTCCTCGACCGCGACGCCGAGGTAGCGTGCGATGTTTTCCAGGAACTGGCCTGAGCCCGAGGCGCACTGGCTGGTCATCTTGTAGGCCAGCACCTTGCCGCGCTCGTCGACGTAGATGGCGCGGCCGTTGAGAGCGCCGATGTCCACCACGCCGCGCGCCGCCGGGTTGAGAAAGATCGCGCCGCGGGCGTGCGTGGTCATGGAATAGAAATGCCCGGTCGCGAACTTGACGTTCTCGCCTTCGCCGGTGGTGGCTACGTAATCGACGTCGGCGGGCTTGAGCCCCGCTTCCTCGAGCACTTCGTCGTAACCCGCTTTCGCCAGCTGCAGGTTGTCGCGCCGGCGGATGCGCTCGACGCGCCGGGCGAGCCACTCGCTGTTGTTGCCATCGGTCTTGAACAGGGCCGTCTTGACGACGCCGGAGCCGATGTCGATGCCGACGCTAATGGTCATGGTTCGATCTCCGGTGTGTATGTGTTGGTACTCATGCTCTCGCTTCCGCTGTTTTTCCCTCTTCGACCACCGCGCGCCAGGCGAAGGTCGCGCCGCCGAGCGCGCCGGTATAGATCGAATCGGGGTCGATGTTGAGCTTCACTTCGCCGTAGTTTTCACGCACCAGGTCGTTCAGCGACTTTACCGCGGCCTCGTTCTTGGCGACGCCGCCGGTGAAGGTGAACTCGTTGCGGACGCCGCCCGAGCGCGCCAGGATCGACATCGCGCGCAGGATGATGGCGCGGTGCAGGCCGAGCATGATGTCTTCGCGTTTTTCGCCTAGCGACAGGCGGTCGCGCAGCTCGGCGCCGGCGAATACTGTGCAGGTGGAGTTGATGCGCACGTTCTTGGTCGCCTTCATCGCCAGCGGGCCGAGCTCGTGCAGGCCCATGTTCATCTCGTCGGCGATGTAGCCGAGGTAGCGTCCGCAGCCGGCGGCGCAGCGGTCGTTCATCTGGAAGCTCTCGACGATGCCATCCTTGTCCACCTGGATCGCCTTGGTATCCTGGCCGCCGATGTCGAGCACCGTGGCCGTTCCCGGGTACATGACGTGCGCACCCAGGCCGTGGCACAGGATCTCGGAGCGGATGTGCTCCTTGGAGAAAGGCAGACGCGCGCGGCCGTAGCCGGTGCCGATGACGTAGCTTTCCTCGAGCGGGGTATCGAGCACGCCTTGAATCGGCGCACGGATGGCGGTAGCGCGGCCGGCGGTTTCGGGCATGCCCTTGAAGGTGCGCTCCAGCGCGCGCATCAGGTTGGCGGTCATGGCATCGGCGTAGACGCGGTTCTCGACTTCGATGATCGAGCGGTCGAACACGTTGAGCACCATGTCGTAGCGGATGCCCATTTCCTTGGCAACGGTCTCGCCGACGGCGAGGTAGCGGCTGCCGGCGATGTCGCGGAAGAAATCCGATTTGCGTTTCGCCCCCGGCGCGAACAGCTCCGGCGCCTCGGCCTGCAGGCGCTTGAACACTTCGATCAGGGCAGTGACCACCGCTTTGGCGTTGTCGCCGAAGTGCCCGCCCGCGGCGTTGCGGCGGCAGGTGGTCTCCAGATCGGCGAGCTGTTCCAGGAACTGCTCCAGCCGGAAATCGCGCTCCAGGTGGCCGAGGAAATCCTCGAGCTTGCCGTTGAGCGCGCCGGAGGCCGACAGCGCGTTGCGGAACAGATGGAAGCGGGTGTTGACCAGCGCCTCCTGCTTGGCGATTGCGGCGGCGGTGTCGTAATTCGAGCGCGAGTTGGTGATGCCGCGTCCGAGCACGTTGCGGTCCTCGTCGATCACCACCGCCTTGGTGGTGGTCGAGCCGAGGTCGATACCGATGAAACAGCGCATAGTGATGTCCCCGAGTTCTCTAATGAACCGCGCCGGCGGCCGCGGTGCGTTTCTGCTTGATCATCTGGAAATAGCTCTCCAGCCGGTTCTTGATGTTGGCCGGGGAAAAGTAGCGCGGATCCACCAGGTCGGATTCGATGAACGCCGCCGGCTTGCCGGTGCGCTTTTCCACTTCGCGCAGGATCAGCAATTGCCCGGCGGAGAAGCTGTTGCAGCTCTTGATGGAATTGATCAGCAGGCCGTCCGCCTGGTACTCGTCGATGTACTTGCAGATCATGTCGATGCGCTGGGGCAGGTTGAGGTTGGTGTAGCAACCGAGGCAGTATTCGGCCAGCGACTCGATCGGGTGGTCCGGATCGTGGCGGAAACCGAAGTCGTACACGCCGCCGACCTTGGCGTAGGTGGAGGTGACCACCACCGCGCCTTCGTCGGAGAACATTTTCCAGAACTCGCGGAAGTGGGTCCAGTTGGGCGGGCCTTCCACCACCAGGCGGTATTTCTCCTCGGCCATCTCACCTTCCGGGGTGATCGGTCCCTTGCCCTCGCGCACGCGCTGCTCGATCTCCTGCCGCAGCACGCGGTAGAAATCCGTCGCCTCGGCGGTGCCGCGGAAGGCGGTGAATATCGGTCCGATGTAATACACCGCGCCGAAATAGCCGTCGATCGGGGAGGGACGTCTCTTCGCCGACTGCAGCACTTGCACCAGGTCTTCCTCGGCCTTGACCGATTCCTTCATGTATTGGCGCAGCCGGTCGATGTCGAACTTGACGCCGGAGACGCGCTCCAGCGACGGGATCACGTTTTCCTTTATTTGCTTGACGACGTAGTCGCGCATGTTCTGCGAGATCTTGCCGTCGCCCTGGTAGGGCACGTGCAGCATGGTGGTCTCGCAGTTGTATTTCTGCCGGATCAGCTCGAACCACTTCATGAAGGTGAAGCAGCCGGTGTAGGACAAGAGCAGCAGGTCGGGTCTGGGCAGGGGGTCGCCGGTCGGACCGACCTCGCCGCCCAGCATCATGCCGAGGTCGGCTTTGACATAGGTGCACACGTCCTCGGAATGGCCGTCGCGCTCGGCGTCCATGATCATCTTGCCGGATTTCTTGCGCATGCCGTTTTGCAGCGCGTTGGTCTCGGGGAGGCTGCGGGCGAAGTCGAAACACATCACCAGCTCGTTCAGGTTCCCCGGGACGAAGGTGGCCGCGACTTTCTTGCCGCGCTGGTGCGCGGTGGCGAGCTCGAGGTAGTTGCGGTTGATCATTTCCTTCTGCAACAGCATCGCGTCCTCTTTCTGCGCGGCCGGAACTGCTTTCTTCGAGGCTTGCGCAGGTGTCATCTGGATCGATGTGATCATGGGGTGGCCTCCTTGGCGCATGTAGGGCATTCGGCAGTGGACTGTCGGCCACTTTGCGGCATTCGCCTGGTCGCATCCCCGCGCTGGCGCGGGGCCCCTGCTCGGCGGCTCACGCCGCGCTCCACAACTTGATTGAATCGGCAAAGGTGCCGGCTTGCTCGCGGATGGGCGCCATCTGGCCGGTGTTCTCGGCGTACTTGAACGCCGTATAGGGAATCTTGTGCTCGTTCAGCACCGACTGCAGCATCGGCCGCTCGAGCAGCGCCGGATCGCAGAAGGAGGGCGCGGCGAAAATGACGCCTTCGCCGGCATTCAGCTTGGTCGAATCGAGCAGATACTTGCCTTTGTCTTTCTTGTGCTCATCGTATTTTGACGACGTCTGCATCGAACGGTGGAGGAACGATTTTGACAGTTCCTCGAGCGGATCGCCGGTTTCGACCACGTCGTCGAACAGCATGCGCATGACGAGCATGAAATCGTCGTCGACGATGTAGCAACCGGCCATCTCGATCGATTTGATCAGGCTGAGCGGCGGTTGCTCGCAGAACGCGCCGGTCAGGACGATGCGGGCGTTGTCGCGCATGGGCCTCGCCACGGCGTCGGTCGCGGCGAGGTAGTCGCGCACCAGCTGGGTGAATTCCTCGACCGGCAGCACCATCCCGGCGCGCAGCACCAGGTAGACCTCCGAGGTCGGGGCCTGCCAGGGCTTGGCCGAGCGGTACTTGTATAGGTCCTGCACCGCGCGCCGGTTCTCGTTGTACACGGCGATCGAGGCGCGCAGCGCATCGTCGGTGATCGGCTTGCCTGCAATCTTGCCGATGTCGTCGCGCAGCACCTGCATCTCGTGGATGTAAAACGTGCCGCCGACGCCGTCCTGGTAGTTCTGCGGTACGTCGAAATAGCGGACGTATTTGTCCTTGAACAGGATCTGCCACATGCCGGAGAGGTTGCGGATGACGTCGCAGATCGAGGGGAACAGCATGCCGTCGAGGCAGTCCAGGCGGCCGGTGAGGCCGAGTTCGAGGGTTGAGCGCGGAATGCGGCAGATGTAGCTCTGGTAATAGGCGTCACCCTGGATCACTTCGAGCTGATCGCCCCCGCCCATGATTCCGACGGGCAGCATGCCGGCGGCGTGGATGATCTCGCGCGGCACGTAGACCGGCATAAAGCCGATCGCCTTGCGCCCGGGCACCGCGGCCTTCCATTCTTTCACCGAAGTGAAATGCATGTCCTCAAAAAGCATCTGACACCGGTCGATAATCTGTGGCACGGTTTGGCTCATTGGTGCTCCCATTTCGGCGGACGCTTGGCGATGAATGCGGCGAGGCCTTCGTTCGCGTCGCGGGTTTGCATCAGACGGCCGAGATAAAGCCGCTCGACCTCGGCGATGCGCCGGCGCACCTCGGGGAGGTAGCCGCCGCGGGCTGCGACCACGGCGCAGGCAAGCGAACTTGCGCTCCGGCCGGCGAGGTGCTGATCGAAATACGCAAGCGCCGCGGCTTCGGCGTCGGCCGCCACGAAATTGGCCAGGCCCAGCCGCAGCGCTTCGTCGGCGCCGACCGAGCGGCCGGAAAACAAAAGATCCTCGGCCGCCGCCTGGCCGATGCGCGGCGGCAGCAGGCAGGATGCCGCGGGAGCGAATACGCCGAGCTGGATTTCGGGCTGGCCGAGTTTGGCGTCGCTGGCGGCGAAAATCAGGCTGCCGCCCAGGGCGAGTTCCAGTCCGCCGCCCAGGCATTGGCCTTTGACGGCGACCAGGATCGGCAGCGGCCAGTCGATCATTGAAAGCAGCAACGCGTGCAGGCTGGCGAGCATAGCCGCGCAGTTCGCCGGCAAATGCTCCTCGACGCTCGCGCCGAAGGAGAAATGCGGTCCCTCGGCATCGAGCAGCATTGCCCGGAGCGCGATATTGCCGCGGTGCGCGTCGATCGCCATCTGCAGCGCGCCGATCATCGCCGCATCGACGATGTTCGCCTTGGGCCGCGCCAGGCGCAGCCGCAGCAGCGCTCCGTCGCGCTCGGTCCAGACTTTCAGCGGTCCGGCGTTTGGTGGCAAATTCGCGGCCACGGCATCAGCCCTTGTGTTTGTTTCTCGGCTGGATCGCGTCGTGCAGCGCCTCGCCCCAGCCTTCGCCGCGCGCGAGCCTCTGGCGCAGGCCGATGAAGTCGACCTCGCGGTCCTCCTTCGTGCCTTCGTTGAAGGCGACGAAGCCGGCGCGCGCCTCGGTCATCATGTTGAGCGCGAGCCAGGCGCGCGAGTTTTCCTTGTTCGCGTTCCAGGCGATGAGCTTGGGCTTGCGCAGTTCCTCCAGGGTCTTGGTGGTGCAATCGGGGAAAGTCAGCAGCATCTTGGCGCACAGTTCCTCCACCTTGGCATCGAGCAGCGACAGGTCCACCTTACCGCTCGCCATCACGGCCTTCGCCTGCTTCGCCGCCTCGCCCGTCTTGAATTCGCCGAATACGATCTTGCCGAATTCGTCGGTCATCTGCTTTGTTTCCACCATCGGATTGGCGATGAACTTGCCGTCCACTTTCAATGCCGGCACGACGTCGGTAATCACGCCCATGTAATAGGCCTTGTGCGCCGAGAACGGCTCGCACAGCACGCACGCCGCCATCGCGCGTTCGGCGCCGATGACGACCGGCAGGAAGTCGGTGGCGCCGCCGATCGGCGCCGAGCCGTGCTTGGGTCCGGCCTGGCCGAATCGCGCCAGGTCTTGCGCCACGGAAAAGTCGCAGGCCATGCCGATTTCCTGGCCGCCGCCGATCCTCATGCCGTTGACGCGGCAGATGACCGGCTTGTCGCAGGCGAGAATGGCCGACACCATGTCGTTGAACAGGCGCATGTACATGCGGTATTCCTGCGGGTGGCCGGCGTAATACTCGGCGTATTCCTTGGTGTTGCCGCCGGTGCAGAAGGCCTTGTCGCCGGCGCCGGTGAACACCACGCAGCTGACGTCGCGCGCATTCGATGCGGCGCGAAAGCCGAGGATCACGCCCTTTACCATGTCGGTGGTGTAGGAATTGAACTGCGTCGGATTGTCCAGGGTGATCCATGCGTTGTATAGGCCCGGCACGACCTTGCCGTCGGGGGTTTGCGCCGGGCGCTTCTCGTAGCGCACGCCAGGTCGCGCGAAGTCTTCGTCGAGTTCGTGATTCTTGAATTCCCGAACCGGGGTTGTGTTGGTGGTCATGAGCGGATCTCCTTGGTGCACATTTCAAAGTTAACGATAGGGCGATTAGTCGGCGAAAACTTCATAACCTCGTTTCTTGTGCGGATGGGGTGTATCCGTACAAGAAACGAGGTTGGCGCGCGCAGCGCGCAGGTGTTGAAAAAAAACCTGCACGGACGGTGAATCCGTCCGTGCGGATCGTCTGTTGCGCACGGATGATGAACCCATCCGCGCGCAACAGATGATCTTTGCAGGAACCCGTTTTCCGCATTTTGCAATAGGCTCTTGGAATCACGGAACCAGGACGGCGCGGCGCTTGATTTCGCGCTGATGCGTCGCCTCGAATATGTGGTTGATGTCGGCGAGGGGATGGACTTCGACAAAGGGCTTCACTTTCACTTTGCCCGTGAGCACCAGTTCCAGCGCAGCTGGATAATGCTCGGGTGTGCAGCCCCAGTTGCCGATGGCGCGCGCATCGAACGCCATCAGGTTGGACAGCCGCACCTCGACCTTGTCCATGGTGAAGCCGACGATGCAAAGCGTGGCGCCGTGCACCAGCAGCGCGTAGGCGCTCAGCTGGCCCGCGGCGGTGCCCGAGCACTCGAAAATGTACCACTCGGTCGCGCGCAGTCCGTTGTCCTTGGCGAATTTTGAAATTGCGCCCTTCAGCGCCTTGGGATCCAGTTCCTTCGGATTCAGCGTGAGGGCGGCGCCGTGTTCCGCGATGGCTGAGAGCTTGGCCGGGTCGACGTCGATCGCGACCACTTTCGCGCCGAACGCGTTCGCCACCTGCACGCAATAGCCGCCGACGCCGCCCGCGCCGATGACGATGGCGAGGCTGCCGGGGGTGACGCCGGCGCGGTGCACGGCCTGGTATGGCGTGGTGACGGCATCGGCAACGACCGACACCTCAGCCAGCGAGAGGCCTACGGCGGCAAGGCGTTTTTCGTCGGCCGGGCACAGCCCGCGCGCGGGAACGGCAATATGGCTGGCGAAACCGCCCTGGATGTCATTGCCTGGCATCTTCTGACTGCGGCAGATGGCACCGCGCCCGCGTTTGCACAGGTCGCATTCGCCGCAGGGTATGACGGCGGGCACGATTACCGACTGCCCGAGCCAGTTCTCGGCGCCGCTGCCGGCGGCGACGACGCGGCCGCTGATTTCGTGGCCCAGCGTAAGGGGCAGGGCGTGATTGGTGCGCACGCCGTCGTAGAAATAGCCGAGGTCGGTGTGGCAGACGCCGCAGCCGGCGACCTCGATCACGACCTCTGCGGGTTGCGGCGGGAACGGGTCGAACGTCGATTCGGCCATCGCGGCCTTGGGGGCGGTCATCATCCAGCGGCGTGCGATTGTACTCATGCTTGTGGCTCCAGTTGAGAGTGCCGCGGTTGCAGTTTGGACCGGTGTTTCACGTTTGGCTTGACTTTTTTGATCTTAATTAAGTATTATGGTACTAGAATGCGTATTTAGAAGTCAAGTACAAATTCAAATGCGGAAATGCAACTCGTCAGGCAACATCGCAAACGACACGCCAGCTGTCCGGCAAGACGGAGGTCATACCATGCCAAAGGATAAGGAAAAGAGCAAAACAAGCATTTCGCTTGCGATTACCGGCAGCGGCGGCGCAGGCGTAATGACCGCTGGCAATATGCTGCTGGAAGTCGCAGCCCAGGCGGGGTGGTACGGGTTGATGGTGCGCTCGAGCGGGCCGCAGATCCGCGGCGGCGAAGCGGCGGCGCTGTTGCGTTTTTCGCAGGCGCCGGTCGAATGCCTGGACGACCGGTTCGACGTTCTGATCGGCATCGACTGGCAGAACATCCACCGTTTCGCCGACGAAATTCCGCTCGACGCGGCGAGCGTGATGATAGGCGATCCCGAGCAGAGCGAACCGCCCGAGGTGTTCGTCAAGCGCGGGGCGCGTTACACGCCGCTGCCGTTCAAGCAGATGGCCAAGGCGCTCCCCGGGAGCTGGCCGAATATGATCGCTCTCGGCCTCGCGGCCGGATTGGTGGGGCTGCCCGCAGAATCGGTCAAGGCAGTGCTGCAGAAGTCGCTCAAGAAAGGCGGCGGAGAGAAAATGGCCGCCAACCTCGCCGCCGCGGACGCCGGATACGCCGCCGCCGCGAACGTGCCCGCGGTGCCGCGCCTGGCGGGGCGCGTTGCGCGAAAATCAGGAGTGGATGCGCGCTGGCTGATCACCGGCAATCAGGCAGCCGGCTACGGCGCGGTGCGCGGAGGCGTGCGCTTCTGCGCCGCCTATCCGATCACGCCGGCGACCGAAGTGCTTGAATGGCTGGCGCCCGCGCTGCCCAAGGTCGGCGGCACGCTGGTGCAGGCCGAGGATGAACTGGCGTCAGTTAATATGATCGTCGGCGCCTCCTATGGCGGCGTGCCCTCGGTGACAGCCACCGCAGGACCGGGCTTGTCGCTCATGATCGAAGCCATCGGCCTGGCCGTCGCCGCTGAAGTGCCGATCGTGGTCATCGATGTGATGCGCGGCGGGCCTTCGACCGGCATTCCGGCAAAAAGCGAACAGAGCGACGTCAACATCGCGGTCAACGGACTGCACGGCGATGCGCCGCGAATCGTGGTCGCGCCAAATTCGATTGCCGATTGCGTTTCGGCAACGCAGTGGGCGGTGTACCTGGCCGAAGCCATGCAATCGCCGGCGATTGTGCTCTCCGACCAGTACTTCGGCCAAACGCGCGCGGTGGTGGACCCTCCCGCCGATATCGGCTTGGTGACCGAACGCCTGAAGCCGGGCGCAGGGGAGGAAGGCTATCAGCGCTACGCGATCACCGAATCCGGCATCTCGCCGATGGCGATTCCGGGCAATCCGGGCACTTCATACACGGCCGACGGGCTGGAGCACAACGAGCGCGGCCTGCCGTCGAGCCAGTCGGGCGACCACATCCGGCAACTCGACAAGCGCGCGAAGAAGCTGGCGGATTTCGATTACGGCGAGCGCTGGGCCTATAGTGAAGGCGAGGGCGAACTGGCCGTAGTCACCTTCGGTTCCTGCACCGGCGCGGCGCGCGAAGCGCTCGCACGCGCGGCGGCCGAGGGGATCAAGGCGCGGCTGTTGTCCCTGCGCCTGCTCAGTCCGTCGCGACCCGAGCACATGGCAAGAGCGCTCGCCGGCGCGAAACGCGTGCTGGTGGTGGAGCAGAATCATACCGGGCAATTGTACCGCTACCTGCGCGCGGAGTACGATTTGCCGGGCGAAGTGAGGAGTTTCCGCCACGCCGGCCCGCTGCCGATGCGTCCCGACGAAATACACCAGCAAATCACCCAATGGAGCCGCTCATGAATTCGCCTGCCGTCGCCGCGCCGCTCACGGCGCAGGCATTCAAGTCCGATTACAAGCCGATCTGGTGTCCCGGTTGCGGCGACTATTCGGTGCTGTCCTCGTTCACCAAGGCGTTTGCCAAGCTCGAGCTGCGGCCGGAGAAGGTCGCGGTAGTATCGGGCATCGGCTGCTCCTCGCGCATTCCCGCGTACACGAACTGCTACGGTTTTCACGGCGTGCACGGGCGCTCGCTCGCGGCGGCGGCAGGTCTGAAGCTGGCGCGCCCCGACCTCACCGTGGTGGTGGCCAGCGGCGATGGCGACGGCTACTCCATCGGCGGCAACCACTTTTTGCATGCCTGCCGGCGCAACGTCGACCTCACCTACGTCGTCATGGACAACCATGTGTACGGCATGACCAAGGGCCAGCCCTCGCCGACCACCGAGCCCGACTGGGACTCCAAACTCTCCCCCGGAGGCACCGGTCTGCGCACCTTCCATCCGCTGGTGATCGCGCTCGCCGCCGGCGCCAATTTCGTCGCGCGCGCATTCGCGGGCGATCCCAACGGCACCGCCGAGATCATCGCCGATGCGATCCGCACGCCCGGATTCTCCTTTGTCGAGATTCTCAGCCCATGCGTTACGTTCCGCCCGGAGCAGCGCGAGTGGAAACAAATGGTGCGGCCCGCGCCGGTAACGCCTACCGACGATGCAGCGCGCGCGGCGCGACGCATCATGACCGACGACGGCATGAACATCGGGGTGCTGTACAAGGGCGAACGCAAGCCTTATCAGCCGCCGATCGGCAAGGGCAAGAAACGTCCATCTGACCTGGAAGCGGAGTTCGCACTATGAGCACGAAAAAGAGCGTGAAGAAGAGCGTGAAGAAGAGCGTGAAAAGAAGTACCAAGGCGAGCGTCAGGAAAACCAAACCCGCTGTTGCGCCGAAAAAGCTGAAGGCGCCAAAGCGCGTTGCGGCCAAGACCGCAGCAAAGGCGACGCCGGTCGCGAGCGCGTCGGAGTTCATGGTGCATGCGTATGCGATGGAGGCGGAAGCGGCGGAGCGCTACGCCGAATTTGCCGATTCGATGGAAATGCACAACAACCGCGAAGTCGCCGAGTTGTTCCGCAAGCTCGCCCGCATCGAGCAGCGCCACGCCGACCAGATCCTGGAACAGATGGGCTGGAAGAAATCGCCGGTGGCCGCTGCTGGCTATCGCTGGGAAGGAACCGAAGGGCCGGAGACCGCGGACCCGACGGAGCTGCATTACCTGATGCAACCGTACCACGCCCTGCAGATCGCACTGCATAACGAAAAGCGCGCGCGCGACTTTTTCGCTCATTTGGCGAAAGTCGCTACCCATGCCGCTGTGCGCAAAGGTGCGCTGGAGATGCGTGAAGAGGAGGCCGAACACGTGCGCCTGATCGAGCAATGGCTCAAGCGCACGCCGAAGCCGGATCCCAACTGGGAAACGGATCAGGACCCGCCCGTGCTGTCGGACTGAGGAGCAAACATGCAAGTACTGTTACCACAAGGCTGGGCGCCGGCCATCGGTTATGCCAACGGCATCGCCGTGGCCCCCGGGCGCATCGTATTCATCGCCGGGCAGGTGGGCTGGGACGCGCAGCAGAAATTTCACTCAACCGAGCTTGCCCCGCAGTTCGACCAGGCGCTGCAAAACGTGCTGGCGGTGCTGTCCGAGGCAGGCGGCCGTCCCGAGCACATTTGCCGCATTACCGCGTTCTGCTGCGACAAGCCGGCGTACCTGGCGGCGCGCCCGCAGCTGGGGGCGATCTGGAAGCGCCTGATGGGACGGCATTACCCGTGCATGAGCATGATTTTCGTGTCCGACCTGCTCGACAGTCCCGGCAAGATCGAACTCGAAGCGACCGCAGTCGTTCCGGCAAACTGAACGCCCTGCCCCGGCAGGATCGCGGGGCGGACTGATTTTCCTGTCGTTGGCTCAGGCCGGTGCCGGAGCGGACAGCGCGTGCCAATATGGAGACGGCGATCGTGCAATGCTCAGGAGGGCTACGTCGGCCCCTTCTCTTTGAGCATCCGCCTGGCCGCACGCGCCTCGAAGAACTTCAGCACATGGTAAGTCGCCCAGCCGATGAGGACTGAGCCAAGCAGGAATCCGGCATAGGCGAGCGGCCACCCGATGTGGTAATCCCTGGTCATCATCGAGAACTCGGACATGCCGCCGATGCCGGCGAGGATATTGATCGGCATCAAGACAATGCTGATGCTCGTCAGCTTCGACACGCGCTTGTTCTGGTTGATGTTGATGAAACCGACCGTGGCATCCATCAGAAAGTTGATCTTGCCGAAGAGGAAGGTGGTATGGCCGTCGAGGGACTCGATGTCGCGCACGATCTCGCGCGCTTCCTCGTGCTGCTGGGGTGACAGGGATTTGCCGCGCATCATGAAGGACAACGCACGCCTGGTGTCGAGCACGTTGCGGCGGATGCGCCCGTTCAGGTCCTCGCCGCGCGCGATCTCGGAGAGGATCTGCGCCGCCGCATCGTCCGTCACCTGCGGGTTGAGCACGCTCTTGCCGACGGATTCCAGCTCGGCGTAAACATCCTCCAGCACGTCGGCCGAGTATTCGGCGTCGGCGGCGTAAAGATCCAGCAGCACGTCCTTGCCTTCGGTGACGTAGCCCGGCTGCGTGCGCGCGCGCAGCCGCTGCAGCCGGAACACCGGCAATTCCTCCTTGCGCACCGAGAACAGGATGTCCTTGTGCAGGATGAAGGCGACGGCGATGTTGTGGGCCTCGTTGTCGGAATCGAGCAGGAAGTCGGAATGCAGGTGGATTTCGCCGTTGTCCTCGACGTAGAAGCGCGCGCTGGCTTCGAGGTCGGTGAGACTGTCCGGGTCGGGTAGATCGATGTCGAAGAACTCACCGACCCAAAAGCGCATTTCGGCCGATGGCGCCACCAGGTCGACCCAGATCGGCTTGACATTGGCGAGTTCCGCCTTGTTCGCCACTTTCACCTGGCGCAGCCGGCCTTCGTGGAGTTCGAACGCGTTGAGGGAAACTTTTTCTGTCTGGTGGCTGGACGAATTGATCAGTTCCTCGCGCACTTCGTCGAGGAGCAGCAGCAGGATACCGTCGAGGCGGTCCTGCCTGATCTGTTCCCAGGCGAGCAGGCGGTCCTCGAACGAGAGCGCCTCGAGCACCCGGGCGGCATCGACGGCGTCGAGGCGGCTGAGCAGCTGGCCGATTTCACCCAGATTCTCCTTGTGCACAATGCTCTCTACCTGCCTGTGCTTGGGCATCTCCTGGCGGTCAACCAGGCTTTCGACCAGGCGGTGGCGGGACAACAGCCGCTGCACCTCAATGAGATGCGTGGACAGCCGGTCAAATTCCGAGTTGTGTGTCTGATCCACGATTTTCTCGCTCTCTGTTCAGGCTCAATTGTAATGGATCATGGATCCCCGGAGTACGGTGTTCGGCCGAAATTCGCCCGCGTTCGCTTGTTCACCCGGCTTGCCACGCACGGGCGCGCAGGCTAAGCTCGCCCGTGATTCCGATTGGCTATTCCGCCTGATGCTGGTGCTGGACAAACTGGGCAAGACCTACGCGGGCGCGCGTAATCGCAGCGTGCTGCGCGACGTCGACCTCGTGCTTGGCGCGGGCGAGTACATCGCCATAATGGGCGAGTCCGGCATCGGCAAATCCACCCTGCTCAATCTGATCGCCGGGCTGGACCGGCCCGATGCCGGTAGCATCCGCTTCGATGGCGTCGATCTGACCGGCCTGGACGATGACGCCATGACCATTCTGCGCCGCGAGAGCATGGGATTCGTGTTTCAGGCGTTCCACATCCTGCCCTATCTCAGCCTGGCGCAGAACGTGGCGCTGCCGCTGATCCTGAATCGCGTCGCGGAGCAGGAAGCGGCGGCGCGCGCCGAGGCGATACTCGCGGCGGTCGGGTTGCACGGGCGCGAGGCGGGCATGCCGCGCGAATTGTCAGGCGGAGAGCTGCAGCGTGTCGCCATCGCGCGCGCGCTGGTGCATCAACCAAAGCTGCTGCTGGCGGATGAGCCGACCGGCAACCTCGATCCGGAGAGCGCGGCCCAGGTGCTGGCGCTGTTGCGCGAACAGGTCAAGACCAGGCAGGCGGCGTGCATCCTGGTCACGCATTCGCAGGCGGCGGCGGCGACGGCGGACCGGATCGTGGTTCTCACGGCGCAGGGACTGCGGGGGGCCGGATGATCCCGGTGCCGGCGGTGCTCACCCTGTCCTCTGCCGCGCTGTTCCTCGCGCCGCTGGCGCAGCACAAGGGCAGGCTCGCGGTATCGGTGCTCGCGATCGCGCTGGGCGTGGCGCTGGGTTACGCGGTGCAACTCATCAACGCCGTGGCCTTGAACGAGTTCTCGCAGGCGGTGCGCTCGCTCGCGGGCGAGGCCGATCTCGAAATCCGCGGCCCGCGCTCGGGATTCGACGAGATGCTCTATCCGCGCATCGCCCGGCTCGCCGGGGTGGCGGTGGCGAGTCCGGTGCTGGAAGTCGATGCAAAGTTGCCGGGCCGGCAGGAAGCGCTGCATGTACTTGGCCTGGACGCGTTCCGCGCGGCATACGTGCAACCGGGACTGATCGGCAATGCGCCGGCCGACATGCTCGAGCTGTTACGGCCCGACGCGCTGTTCCTCAGTCCGGCCGCGGCCGGCTGGCTGGGTCTGAAAACAGGCGACAGGCTCGCGGTGCAGGTGGGCCTGGCCGAGGTGAGCCTGCGCGTCGCGGGACTGCTGCACGGCAGCGGCCGCGAGCGTCTCGCGGTGATGGATATCGCCGCGGCGCAACTGGCGCTCGGCCGCATCGGCAGCATCAGCCGACTGGACCTGCGTACGCGCCCCGGCGTCGACGTGGACGCGTTGCAGGTACGCCTGCAGGCCGGGCTGCCGCCGGGCTTGATCGTCGAGCGCCCGCAAAGCGACTTGCAAAGGAACGCCAGCCTGTCGCGCTCTTACCGCGTCAATCTGAACGTGCTCGCGCTGGTGGCGCTGTTTACCGGGGGTTTTCTGGTGTTCTCGTCGCAGGCGCTGTCGGTGGTGCGGCGGCGCTCGCAGCTTGCGCTGTTGCGCGTGCTCGGGGTGACCCGCGGCGGCGTGGTGCGCATGCTGCTGGCCGAGGGCGCGCTGATCGGCGCGGCGGGCGCCGCGATCGGCCTCGCCGCTGGCTACCTCATCGCCGCGGCGGTGCTCCGGCGCTTCGGCGCCGATCTCGGCGCCGGCCAGTTCCGCGGGCTGCATCCTGATCTGCATGCCGAACCCTGGGTGAGCGCGCTGTTCTTCGCGCTCGGCGTGCTGGTGGCCGCGGCGGGCAGCCTGGCGGTCGCGCTGGATGCGGCCGGCGCCGCGCCGGCGCAGGCGCTGAAAGCGGGTGACGAGCAGCAAGCGTTCGCGCGCCTGCAGCCTGCCTGGCCGGGCATCATGCTCATTTTGCTGGGCGTGCTGTGCACCGCGCCAGGTCCCGTAGCCGGCGTGCCCTTGTTCGGTTATGCCGCTATCGGCCTGATGCTGGTGGGCACGCTCGCGCTGATGCCACGTCTGGCGACGCGCGTATTCGGCTTATTGCCGCGCCCGCGCGGCGCCGGCGCGCGCCTGGCGCTGGCGCAGCTGCAGGGCGCGCCCGGGCAGGCGGCAGTGAGCCTGGCCGCGATCGTGGCGAGCTTTTCCCTGATGGTGGCGATGGCGATCATGGTGGCATCGTTTCGCGTTTCGCTCGACACCTGGCTGGATCACCTGCTCCCGGCCGATCTTTATCTGCGCACCGGCATCGGCGGCGACAGCGCCTATCTCGCGCCGCAGGACGAGGCGCGCATCGCGGCGCTCACCGGGGTGCGCCGGGCCGAATTCCTGCGCATCCAGCATTTGCTGCTCGAACCCGGCCGGCCGCGCGTGGCGCTGTTTGCGCGCGAGCTCGACCGCGACGATCCGGGCAGGCGTCTGCCGCTGGTGAGCGACTTCCTGAAGCCGCGTCCGGGCGAGCCGCCGCCGCTGTGGGCGAGCGAGGCCATGGTGGATGTGTACGGCTACGCCCTGGGCAAGGTGGTGGACCTGCCGCTCGCGGGCAAGCTGCAGCGTTTCACCGTGGCCGGCATCTGGCGCGACTATGCGCGCCAGCACGGCACCGTGATCATCGATCGCGCGCTGTACGTCGCGCTGAGCGGCGATAGCAACTCCAACGACGCGGCGCTGTTTCTCGCGCCGGGCGCGAGCCCCAAGGCGATCGAGCAGGCGCTACGCGCCACGCTTCCCGGCGGGACCAATATCGAGGTCGGCGAGCCCGGCCTGATCCGCGCGACGTCGCTGAATATTTTCGACCGCACTTTTGCCGTGACCTACGCGCTCGAAGCAGTGGCGGTGCTGATCGGGCTGTTCGGCCTGTCCTCGAGCTTCGGCGCGCTGGTGCTCGCGCGCAGCCGCGAATTCGGCATGCTGCGCCACGTCGGCATGACACGGCGCCAGATCGGCGCCATGCTCGCCACCGAAGGCGCGCTGGTGAGCGCGCTCGGCCTCGCGCTCGGCCTCGCGCTCGGCTGGGTCATCAGCCTGGTGCTGATCCACGTGGTCAACCGCCAGTCGTTTCACTGGAGCATGGACCTGCATCCGCCATGGGGCATGCTCGCGTTGCTCGCGGCCGCATTGCTTCTGCTTGCCACGCTGACGGCGCTCGCGAGCGGGCGGCGCGCCCTGGGCATGGACGTGGTGCGGGCGGTGAGGGAGGATTGGTGAGACGCGGCCAGGCAAGGGCGGTATTGATGTTGGCTATCGGCTGCGCCTGGCGATGCGATGCGGCCGTCGCGCAGGATTATGCGCAAGCGAAACCCGGCGTCGAGCTGCAGTTCCCGCGCGATCATGGCAGCCATCCGCAATTTCGCACGGAGTGGTGGTACCTCACCGGCCGGATAAAGGATACACGCGGCGGCAAGCTCGGCATACAGATTACTTTTTTTCGCAACCGCCCGCGCGTGGCCGAAGACAATCCGAGCCGCTTCGCGCCGCGCCAGTTGTTGTTCGCGCATGCCGCGCTGGCGGATGCCGGGAACGGAAAGCTGCTGCACGACCAGCGCGCTGCGCGCGCCGGCTTCGGCCTGGCCGAAGCGAAAGAGGGGAGCACAAACGTAGCGATAGACGATTGGTCGCTCAGGCAGACCGCTGACGGCTACAGCGCCAGCATCGCGGCGCGCGAATTCGTCTACGCGCTCGAATTCAAGCGTACGCAACCGGTGCTGCTGCAGGGCGATCGCGGACTGAGCCGCAAGGGGCCGCTTCCCGCGCAGGCAAGCTATTACTACAGCCAGCCGCAGCTGGCGGTTTCCGGTTCGATCACGGTCAAGGGCGAGAAGCGCGAAGTTAGCGGCACAGCCTGGCTCGATCACGAGTGGTCGAGCGAATACCTTGCCGCGGAGGCGGCGGGCTGGGACTGGGTCGGACTGAACCTTGCCGACGGCGGTGCGCTGATGGCTTTCCGCATGCGCGACAAACAAGGCGGCACGCTCTGGGCGGGCGGGAGCTTGCGCACCGCCGACGGGCGCGTGCGCGCGCTCGTGCCGAACGAGGTCCGTTTCGAAGCACTGCGCCGCTGGCGCTCGCCGCGCACGCGGACCGAGTATCCGGTCGCGCTGCGGGTGCGGGCGGGCGGCATCGAATTCGAACTCGAACCGATGATGGACGACCAGGAGCTCGATTCGCGCGCGAGCACCGGCACCATCTACTGGGAAGGCGCGGTGTCGGCGAAAAGCGGCGGCAAGCCGCTGGGCTCGGGCTATCTCGAACTGACCGGCTACTGGCGGCCGCTACGCATGTGAGCGCACGTGATCACCGGTGAATGGCTGGCGTTGGCGGCGATCGCCCTCGCCGTCGGATTTTTCATCGGCGCCGTGGGCGTGGGCGGCATCCTGCTGATTCCAACCCTGGTGTGGCTCGGCGGCTTGCCCATTCATCAGGCGACGGCGACGGCCTTGTTCTCTTTTCTGTTTACCGGGCTGGCAGGCACCTGCTTGTTTCAGCAGCGCGGCTCGATCGACTGGGGCATCACGCTTCCGCTGCTCGCCGGTGCGCTGATTTTCAGTTACCTCGGGGCGATGATGAACGCCATGGTCGACGCCCGCGCGCTGACCCTGATCATCGCGCTGGTCATCGTTTTCGCCGGCACTTACATTCTGCTGCCATCGCGGCGCGAACAGACAGACTACCGCGACGGCCGTTCGCGCGGGCAGCGGTTTCTGCTGTTGCTCGTGGGGGCGCTCGCGGGTTTCGGTTCCGGCCTGTCCGGCGCGGGCGGACCGCTGTTCTCGGTGCCGATGATGCTCGCATTGGGGTTCGTCCCGCTCGCGGCCATCGGCGCGAGCCAGGTGCTGCAGATCGTCGCCGCGCTGTTCGGCACGCTGGGCAATCTGCGGTTTGGTGCCATCGATTTCCCGCTCGCCGCGTGGATCACGCTATTCGAACTTGCGGGCGCGATGGCGGGTGCGCGCGCCGCGCACGCCGCAAGCGTCACCGTACTGCGGCGCACGGCCGCGGGCCTGTGCGTGCTGACGGGCCTGCTTATGCTGCTCGGGAACTGAGCTCGATACCCTGCGCGAGCGCGTGGCGCTCGGCCGACAGGATGGTGTTACACAGCAGCATGGCGATGGTCATCGGGCCGACGCCGCCGGGAACGGGCGTGATCCAGCCGGCGCGCTCGCGCGCGGCGCCGTAATCCACATCGCCGACCAGCTTGCCCTCGGGCGAGCGGTTGATGCCGACGTCGATTACCACTGCGCCGGTCTTTACCATCTCGCCGCCGATCGCGTGCGCTTTGCCGACGGCGGCAACGAGTACGTCGGCGCGCCGGGTGTGAAGCGCCAGATCCCGGGTCTGGGAATGGCAGATGGTGACGGTCGCGCCCGCCTGCATCAGCAGCAGCGCCGCGGGCTTGCCGACGATATTGCTGCGGCCGACGACGACCGCCTCCTTGCCGCGCAGGTCCAGGCCGGTCGATTTCAGCATTTCCATGATGCCTGCGGGCGTGCATGGAACGAATTGCGGATGTCCGCGGAGCAGGCTGCCGAGGTTGCTGGTGTGCAGTCCGTCCACGTCTTTGTCGGGGGAAATACGCTCGATGACGGCATTCTGCGCAAGCTGGGCAGGCAGCGGCAACTGCACCAGAATGCCGTGGATGCCGGCATCGGCATTGAGCTGGTCGATGAGGGCGAGCACGGCGGCGAGAGAGCGGTCGCCGGCCAGCAAGTGCTGTTCGGAGCGAATGCCGGTCTCGCCACAGGCCTTGATCTTGTTGCGCACGTATACCTGCGAAGCGGGATTGTCACCCACCATGACCACGGCGAGCCCGGGAGCGATGCCGAGGGCATTCAACCGGTCGGCGCGCAGTTTCCAGTCGGCGCGCAGTTTCTGCGCCAGCTGCTTGCCGTCGATGACCACGGCTGTCATGGCCCGCTCCGGGTTTTGCGCGGGGAGTGCATGGGATCTTCCGAAGGCATTATTGTTTTTCGATGAGAATGTCAGTTTAACCGCTAGTCTGCGCCGATACAAATGCGGCAGGCGGTGGCAGGTCGCGGTTTGGGGTAAGCTTGCGGCTCAAAAAACGGCTCAGCAACGCTCAAAGTGGCGCCATCAATGCCCGCATCCAGCCCCTCCGAATTCGTAAATGTTCATGGCCGCAGCCTCGAGTACCGGCGCATTGCCGCTGCCGCTCGCGGCCCGACCCTGGTGTTCCTGCACGAGGGCCTGGGCTCGATCGGCCAATGGCGCGACTTCCCCGACCGCATTGCCGCGGCCACCGGGTTGGCGGCGCTCATCTACGCCCGCTATGGCCATGGCCAGTCCGGCGTGCTGCAGCAGCCGCATGGCGTCGATTTCATGCACCGCGAGGCGCTCGAATCCCTGCCGGAGCTTCTGCGCCAGCTGGCGATTGAGCGCCCGTTTCTGATCGGCCACAGCGACGGCGCATCGATTGCGCTGATTTATGCCGGTTCAGGTCATCAAGTCGAAGGCCTGGTGGCGATGGCGCCGCATGTGTTCGTCGAAGACATCAGCATCGAAGGCATAAGCGCCGCGAAAACGGCGTTCGAGACCACCGATCTGCCGCACAAGCTTGCGCGACACCACCGCGACGCGAGCAGGACGTTTTACGGCTGGAACGAGGTCTGGCTGGAACCCGCGTTTCGCAGCTGGAACATCGACAGCTACCTGCCCGCGATCAAGTGCCCGCTGCTCGCGATTCAGGGCCATGACGACGAGTACGGCAGCATGGCGCAGATAGATGCGATTGCGCGCCAGGCGGGCGGTCCGGTCGAGGTGCTGAAACTGGAACGCTGCGGGCATTCCCCGCAGAAGGATCGGCCGGAGATCGTCGCCGGGGCCATTGTCGAATTCGTCAATCGCCGCAGCGGCCGCAAATAGGGTAGCGTCGACAAGCCATGCAGGTTGCGCCGAGCGAGGATAGACTAGCCCGGTGGAACAGATCCCGCCCGGAGGCTGGTATTTCCAAAAATTTCGACAATAGCGCCGTTCCGTCTGGCCCGGGAATGCCGCCCAAATTGGTCCATTTCGCCAGCCATGCCTGGATCGCGTTGGCCGTGCTCGCGCTCGGCATCGTCCTGTCCGCCGCCGCGGCGTATTGGACGGCCAATCGGGTGGAGCGCGAAGTCCGGGTTAAGTTCGAAGGCGCGGTCGAAGGCGCGCGCGACGCCATAGACTCGCGTATTCGTGCCTACTCCGACGTCCTGCTCGGGGTCAGGGGCTTGTTCATCGCATCGGATTTCGTCAGTCGGGGCGAGTTCCGGGACTATATCTACAGTCTCGAACTTGGCCGCCGCTATCCGGGTATCGAGGCGGTCAGCTATGCGCAGCGCATCGTCACCGGGCAGAAGTCGGAGTTTGAAGCGGCAGTGCGCAAGGACAGCAGCGTCGATCCCCGTGGCTATCCGGACTTTACGGTCAAGCCGGCGGGAGACCGGCGTGAGTATGTGGCCGTGAAATATATTGAGCCGACCGCGGGAAGGGAGTCAGCGTTAGGCCTCGACCTGGGCGGCGAACCGGTACGGCTGGCCGCGCTCGAACGTGTGCGCGATTCGGGCCGGATTACAGCCACTGGAGGCATAGCGTTGGTACTCGATCCGCGCAGCCCCACGGGGTTCGCGATGCGCCTGCCGGTCTATCGAAAAGGCATGCCGCTTGCCACCGTGGCGCAACGCCGCGAGGCTTTCGCCGGCGTGGTGGCCACGGTGTTCATCGTGATCGACCTTATGCGCGGCGTATTGAGCGAGCCGTTTCTGCAGACAATGCATGTGCGCATCCACGACGCCGGCCTTGTGGACAGTGCGCAGGGCTTGCAGCTGGCGACGGCGGAAAATCTGTTGTTCGACAGCGAACTCCTGCTCCAGGCGCCGTCCGCGCCAGGGGCCGCCGGTGAGGGCGCGCTTGCGCGTCTCGCCAGCGTCTCTAGCGTGGAGGTGGGCGGACGCCGCTGGAATGTGCATTTCAGCGCGCGTCCGGAATTTGCCTCCTTCTCCGACCGCTGGCTGCCGTCCGCCGTACTGCTTGCTGGCGCCATCATCAGCTTGTTGCTGTTCTGGCTGATACGTTCGCTTGCGAGCGTGGGGGCGCGCGCGCTGGCGCTCGCCGCGAGCATTACCGACGACCTGCGCCGGAGCGAGGCGCGCTTCCGCAGCCTGACCGATCTGTCCTCGGACTGGTACTGGGAGCAGGACCGCGAGCTGCGCCTGTCGTTCCATTCAAGCGGCTTCGGACAGCGCTCCGGCACAACGTCCGACAAGTTGCTCGGCAAGCGTCGCTGGGAGGAGCCCAACCGCTTTCCGCTGAGCGGCACGTGGGACGAGCATCGCGCCATGCTCGATGCGCGCGAGCCGTTCCGGGACTTCGAGTACGTCAGAATCGGTGCCGACGGCGAGCATTATTTCGTTTCCCTAAGCGGCGTGCCGATTTACGACGCGGCGGGCGAATTCAATGGCTACCGCGGCGTCGGAACGAATATCACCGAGCGCAAACGGGCGGAAGAGGCACTGCGCGCGAGCGAGGCGCGCTTTCGCAGCCTGACCGATATGTCCTCCGACTTCTACTGGGAAAGCGATGCCGAACACCGGCTCACGCTGCGCGGCGTGGCGAGCAAATCGGGCGCGCTGAGCGTATTCGGGCGGGCTACGCGAATCGGCGAGCGCCGCTGGGAGGTCCCGTCTCTTTCGCCGGACGCAGCGGGCTGGCGCGCGCACCGGGCGGTGCTCCATGCGCACGAGCGGTTTCGCGATTTCGAGTTTTCGCGGCTCGGCGCCGATGGCGACGAGCGCTATCTTTCGATCAGCGGCGATCCGGTGTTCGATGCCTCCGGGGCGTTTATTGGTTACCGCGGCGTCGGCACCGACATCACCGAGCGCAAACGGGCGGCGCTGCGGCAGGCGATGGAACACAAGGTGACACGATTGCTGTCGGAGTGCACCGCACCGGCAGATGTGATGCCGGAAATCATCCGCACCATTTGCGAGGCGTTCGGATTTGCGTGCGGCGCGCGCATGCTTCTGGACAAGGACGCCCGGGTAATGCGAACTGCCGAAATCTGGAGCGTGGCCTCGCCCGAGGTCATCGAATTTGTCGCGGCCGATCACCCGACCATGCACACGGAATCGACGGGCGGGCTGCTCAGGCGCGTCTTGGCCAACGGCAAGCCCGTATGGATCACGGATGTGGTCGCGGAGGTGGGTTTCCAGCGCGCGTCACGCGCGGCCAAGGCGGGCCTGCACGCGGCATTTGCCTTCCCGATAGTGTTTGGCGATGACATCCTCGGTGTCATGGAATTTTTCAGCCGCGTGAGCCGGCCGCACGACGAGGTGGTGTTGCAGAGCGTGGGTTCTATTGGCGCCCAAATCGGCCAGTTCATGGCGCGCAGACAAGCCGAGGAGCGCGTCCATCACCTCGCGCATTATGACGAACTTACGGGATTGCCCAACCGCGGCATGTTCAGCCGGAGTCTCAGCCACGCGCTTATTCGGGCGCGGCGGCACGACAAGCCATTGGCGATTCTGTTCATTGACCTCGACCGTTTCAAGAACATCAACGACTCGCTCGGCCACGAGGCCGGTGACCGCGTGCTCGCGGAAGTCGCGCAACGCCTGCTTGGGTGCCTGCGCGAAGGCGATACCATCGGCCGCCTCGGCGGGGACGAGTTCGTGGTGCTGATCGAGGAATTGCCCGAACCCATGCATGTCGCCACAGTGGCGCAGAAGATTCTCGCCGCCGTGGTCAAACCGTTCATCGTCGGCGCGCAGGAATTCAACATTACCGCAAGCATCGGCATCAGCACCTGTCCGGATGACAGCGACGACATGCAGGACCTGCTGAGGAACGCGGACATCGCGATGTACCGCGCCAAGGAACAAGGCAAGAACAACTACCAGTTCTACTCTGCGCGGATGAATATCCACACGGTCGAGCGCCTGGCGCTGGAATCGGGCCTGCGCCGCGCGCTGGAGCGGAACGAATTTATACTTCATTACCAGCCCAAGGTCGATATCGGCAGCGGGCACATCACCGGCCTGGAGGCGCTGGTGCGCTGGCAGCAGCGGGCCACCGAGTTGATTGCGCCGGCGCAGTTCATCGCGCTGGCGGAGGAAACCGGCCTGATCGTGCCTATCGGTGAGTGGGTGCTCAGGACCGCCTGCGCCCGGAACCAGCTCTGGCGGAAACAAGGGCTGCCGCCGCTGCGCACGGCGGTGAACCTGTCGGCGCGCCAGTTCGCTCACGAAAACCTGTCGCAAGACGTGGCAAGGGTGCTCGACGAGACCGGCCTCGATCCGGCCGCGCTGGAATTCGAGATCACCGAGAGCATGGTGATGCACGACCCGGAGCGGGCGGTGAAACTGCTGACCCGGCTCAAGGGCATGGGAATTCATCTTTCGATTGATGATTTCGGCACGGGCTATTCATCGCTGAGTTATCTAAAGCGCTTCCCGCTGGACAGCGTGAAGATTGACCGCTCCTTTATCCGGGATATTCCGGGGGACGCCGACGACGCCGCGATCACGCGGGCGATCATCGCCATGGCGCACAGCCTGAGGCTCAAGGTAATCGCCGAAGGTGTCGAAACCGAGGCGCAGCTAAGCTTCCTGCGCGAGCACGGATGCGACGAGATGCAGGGCTATTATTTCAGCAAGCCTCTGCCCGAGGATGAATTGCTGCGTCTGTTGCAAAACAATATCGCAGCGTAAGTGCCTTGGCGACGGAGGAACTTTTCTCCTCCGGGACATATGCGGTCGGCGTGAAATTATTCCGACCTGGTAATTTTCCATACCTGCGGCGTCGCCGGCCAGCTGCCGCGCGTTATCATGCGCGCGCCCTCGAACACCAGATAGCTTTCGCGCCCGTAGTGCGGCAGCGGCCGCGAAAGCGCAGCCAGGGATTGCGCGTCACGCGCCGAGACCAGCACAACGATGCGACCGTCGCGGGCGTGTGCGGTCCACACCTGCGCGCTGCCGCGACCGGTTGCAAGCGCCGGCGGCCGCAACGGCATTCCTTCGCGCGACAGCCAGGCATCGACATCGGCATGCAAGCCGGCAACGAGCAAGGTGGACGGGCCACGGCGTTCCGTCGGGGCGCGCTCGAGCAGCGCGGCGGCGAGCTCGCGCGCAGCCGCCTGCACGGCTGGATTCGCCGCCGGAGCAATGAGCACCGGATTTTGCGCCAGCATCGCGTCGCGCAGGATCGGCGGCGCTTCGGCCGCGGCCAGCCTGCGCATGAGGCGCAACTCCGGATCCAGTGCGACCGCCAGCGGTTCGGCCGCCAGCTCGAACACCGCGGTGTCGCGGTCGCGCGCCAGTTCGACGCGCCGGTTGATTTCGCCGTCGCTGGTGCGAACTGCCAGGGGAACCGAAAGTGCGTAAGCGGGGGCTCCCTGCTCGAGCGTTACGCGCAGCTGCCAGCCGCCGGCGAGGGGCTTCGCCTCTGCACCGGTGATACGCAGGTCGGGCGCCCCGGTGCGTTCCAGCCATTGTCCGAAAAAAGCGGCGAGGTCCTTGCCCGAGGCACGTTCGAACGCGCCGCGCAGATCGTCCCAGGAGGCGATGCGAAAGCGGTTTCCGCTCCAGAACTCGCGCACGCCGGCGTCGAACGCGGCTTTGCCGACAGCATCGCGCAGCATGAAGAACAACATCGCCGACTTGTTGTAGCCGACGATTTGCGAGGCGCCGTGGGTGCGCGAGGTGAAGCGGGCGAGAGGCGTGTCGTCGCCGGGCGGCATGGCCGCATAGTCGCGCAGCCAGGCGAGGCGCATGGCGGTCGCGGCCTCCGGACTCTCGCGCTCGCGGTAGGCGTAGTCGGCCATGAAATTGGTTAGACCTTCTGACCAATTGCCGCGCGCGTAGTCGGGGTAGACGCCGTTGCCCCACCAGTTGTGCAGCACTTCATGCCCAAGCGAAGTTGCGCGGATGAAAGGCAGGCGCAGGACATCGATACCGAGATAGGTGAGGCTGGGCATGCCGAAACCAGTGGGGGTAGGGCTGGACACGACGCTGAATTCGGAGAACGGATAGGCCCCGATCCAGCCCTCGTACAGGACCAAATAGCCGGCGACCGAATCGAGATAGCCGGAGGCGAGGCTGGCGATCTCGGCATGGAAGTAGCTGCGCAGCCGCACCTCGCTGCCGGCGGCGGTGCGCACGCGCCGTTCCTCGATGCGGTAGGGGCCGGCCATGAGCGCGATGCCTTCCGCGGGCTGGCGGAATTCGAAGCGCGCGCGATAGCGCCCGCCCGCCTGGCGTTCCTCGACGAGCCGTCCCGGCACGAGGCCGCGCTGCTCATCCGGCAGGTCGATTTCGAGACTGTATCGCTCCAGGGATCCTTCCACCTGCGGGTACCAGCCCGACCCGGAAGACAGAAACGTGCCCTCGCTTCCGCCCGCAGGCTCGGCGAAGTCGAGCGTGCCGCGATGATCGAGACTCCGGTCGAGCGCTGCGAATTCGCCGCTCCAGTGGACGTCGATGCGGCGCGCCGCGGGCAACGCAATCCGCCGAAATCTTCCCGCCGGTTTTTCCGCAATATCAATGCGCCGCCCGTCGACGACAAGCGAATCGACGCGAAAGCGCGCCGACAGCACCAGGGTCGCTGCCCGCCGCGTATCGAAGCGCATGCTGTCCCGCCCTTGGAGAAGGCGCGTGTCGGGCTCGATGCGGACCCGGATCTGGTGGAACGCGGACGGCGCGGCAATCGCCGCGGCCGGGAGCGCAAGCGCGCAGATCGCGGCTGCGAAAAGAAACGCCAGCCTGGTCATTTTTTCGCGGGAAACCTGGCCGTCAGTTCGACGATTTCGCCGGCGCGCTTTGCCTTGAGCGGAAGCCAGGTTCCCGGCGCCGTGCGGCCGACGATAGCTCTTAGTTCATCGGATGTCTTGACCGCCGTCCCCGCGACTTCGACGAGGACGTCGCCGGCGCGCAGATCCGTCGCCGCGGCGACGCTGCCCACCATTACCGACGCCACCTTTACACCATCGGGCGCGATTTGCACCGTGATACCCAGGCGCGGCGGCGCCGGCGTCGCTTGAACGCCAGGCATGCCGAAGACGGCCGTCGCCAGTCCGGCGGAAAAATCGTCGCAGTCGGCGCCCGTATCCCAGGGCAGGAGCGTGGCAAGACGCTTGATTCCCAGGCCCTGAAGCTGGCGCGGCACGCCGTCGCCATGCGCAATGTGCTGGCTGCCCATGACACCGACGACCAGGGCATCGGGGTTGCGCGCGGCGGCCTCCGCGAGCATCTGCGCCATCGCCCGGTCCCAGACGAGTTGCGCTTCGACGAAATTGCGGAACGCCGTATCGGTGCGCGCCGGGGCGGGTTCCTGCTTGTCCGGGTGCTGCGCGTAGCTTGCGAACAGGCGCTCGACATAGGCCTCGCCGGCCGCCGCCGGGGCGGAAACGCCCTCGCGCTTTTCCGGCGGCACGGCCGCGAGGCCGTTCGCGCCGACCGCGCGCACCAAGTCGCGTTCGACATTGAGCGCCACCATCGGTATGCGGTTCAGGCGCGCGAAGTGAAACAGCGGCAGATAGAACGCCGCGTCGTAGCCCCATACGCCGGACCAATCGGAGGCGTCGAGAAAGGCCTCCTCGCTCAGTTCTCCGGCCACCCAGCGGTCGAGCGCGCTTTGTACCCGGCGTGGAAACATTTCGAAACCGAGCACGAGTTTCGGCTGCAGGGCCGCAAGCGCAGCCACGGTGTGCAGCTCCCAGCGGTGGTGATCCGCGTTGTCGTGAGACTCGCCGAGAAGCAGCACCTGCGCCGTTGCTGCGCGCGCAACGATGTCGGGCGCCGCGATGCGCCCGCCGCCCGGCACGCTCCATTGGCCGACGGGCGCGCAGGTCCGGGCCTCGCGCGCAGGCGTCGCGGCGAAGATCGCGGCGGCGGCAAAAATCGCCACGACGGCGAGGACGATGGCGACGGCGTCGAATTGTGTTCTTGTCGGGGTGAAATCAGGCACCCGCGAATTGTACCGGAGTTCATTCGCGCGGCCAGCGCGCTCCTGCAGGCGCTAGCCGGGGTAGCGATTCCTGATTGCGCGTGAATTCAGCAGCAGTCCGGCCAGCAGCGTAAACAGTGCGACCGATCCGAGGATGATCGCGGCAACGGTCCAAGCTTGCTCCGTTTGCTGGCGCATTTGCACCAGCTGAATCGCCGCTGCGATCCAGGTTCCGGCCGCGCCATAGGCCAGGAACTGCAGTGCGATCAGGCTCCGGCGCCTGCGGTGGAAGAACAGCAGCGGCGCGGCGAGACACAGCGCCACCATGGCCAAATTGCCCGCGCGCAGAAAATGGGCGCCCAGAAGCAGTGCGGCCGTCACGAACAGGAATATGCGAAGCATCATTTGGCCGCGCCATTATGCGCGGGAGCGCGCAGGCACACAATCCACGTGTCCGGGGCGGGGTCAACGCGATTTGACAGCTTGCTTCGGACACTGTCTTGGCGGAGAATCACTCGCCTTGTTTGAGACGAGATTAAAGCGATGAGCGCCAGCGGCACCGAACTCAGACGCGACGCGGAGGTCATCGGCCTGGTCGGCTTTGCCCACCTGCTGTCGCATTTCTTCCAGCTGATCCTGGCGCCGCTGTTCCCGTTGCTCAAGGACGAGTTCGGCGTCGGCTATGCCGCGCTCGGCCTGATGGTCTCGGTCATGTATACCGTCTCAGGCATTTCGCAGACCATGGCGGGCTTCGTCGTCGACCGCTACGGCGCGCGCCGCGTACTGTTGTTCGGCATGGCCACTTTTTCCCTGGCGCTGCTGCTCACCGGCCTGGCGACTTCTTACTGGATGCTGGTAGCGGTGGCGGTGCTGGCGGGCGTCGGCAACAGCGTGTTTCATCCGGCCGATTTCGCCATTCTGAACGCCAAGGTGAACCCTAAACGGCTCGGCTATGCATTCAGCATGCATGGCATCGGCGGCAATTTCGGCTGGCTGGCAGCTCCGGTATTCAGCATCGGCGTCTCCACCGCCTATGGCTGGCGCGCCGCGACCATAGCGGCCGGCGTCATCGGACTGCTGATCACGGCGGGCATCGCGAGCCGCGCGGCCTTGGCCGGGATGAAGGCGGATGCGGGCGGGCAGCGCGCCCAGGGCGCACGCGACGGCGGACTGAAGCAGGATATGCGCACGCTCATGTCGAGGCCGGTGCTGCAGTGCTTTGCTTTTTTCACTTTTTATTCGATGGCGCTGATCGGCCTGCAGACGTTTTCGGTTTCGGTGATCACGACGTTGTATGGCGCGCCGCTGGTCACCGCGAGCGCGGCGCTGACGGGACTTCTGTTCGGCGGAATCGTCGGCATTGTCGCGGGCGGTTTCGCCGCGGCGCACAGCAGCCGGCACAATCTCATTGCGGCGACGGGCATTCTGATCGGTGCGGCGTTCACGCTGCTTCTGGCCAGCGGCGCGCTGCCGGTCTGGCTGTTGACCGGCACCATGACCCTGGTCGGATTCTTCACCTTCTCCACGCAGCCTTCGCGCGATATCCTGGTGCGCGGCGCGACGCCCCCCGGAGCCACCGGCAAAGTGTATGGCTTCGTCTATTCCGGCCTCGACCTGGGCGGATCGTTGTCGCCGCTGTTGTTCGGCTGGATGCTCGACCGGCACTTGCCGCAGTGGGTGTTCGGCGCGGCCGCCCTGTTCATGCTGATCACGGTGGCGACGGTGGTCACGCTGCGCCCGCGGGAGGCAGAGAATGCCGATCCGGTGCTAAATACGGCGTCTTAGGAGTCACCAGCGGACTTGCGCGCTGCGCGCGCCAACCACGTTTTCTGTACGGATAGAAAGCGCATCCGTACAGAAAACGCGGTTATTGTTAACAACAAAGACAGTGCAGGGGTTTTACACAAGATCGTCGATTGTGCGTGGATATGCTTTTCATCCGTGCACAATCGACGATCCGCGCGGACGGTTTTTCGTCCGCGCAACATCGCGACGCTGCAACACCGAGAGATAGTGGCTCAGTTGTCCATCTGATAGATCACCCGGTTGGCGCGGCGCAGCCGGTTGCTCAGCTCGCGCCCGAGGTTGCGCAGCAGGGTCACGGCGATGCCCGGATGATCGCCGGTGAGCTGCTGAAACGCCTCGTGCTCCAGCACGTAGCAAACCAGCTCCTCATCGGCCTCTACGCTGGCCGAGCGCACTTCGGTGTCGAGCAGCGCCACTTCGCCGAATACCGTGCCGGCGGAGAACGTGACCAGGCGAATGTCGCGCGTCGCCCCGACGGGACGTAGCCGCACGCTGGCTTCGCCCCTGGCGATCACGAATAACTGCTGCCCCGGATCGCCTTCGCGGAACACGGTCTCGCCCTTGGTGTAGACGCGGCGGCTGAGCAGGCCTTTGACGATGCCGAGTTCGGCCTCGCTCAAGCCGGCGAAAATATCGAGCTGGGCGAAGGGAAATTCGGCGCCGAGCCCGACGTCGCCCAGTTCGGACAGGATCAGCTGGTCTTCGGCCCATTCCAGCGCCTGGTCGTTGTCGATGAACACGCGGCCCCGGGTCAGCGCCGCGATCGCGCCCATGTCGCGCAGGAAATGGCCCATACGGCTTTGCTCCTCTACCGACGACAGCAGCAGGAACCTGCCTTGCTTGACTATCGCATCGTTGGCCTGTACCAGAAAGCGCACGCCGGTGCTGTCGATATCGGTAACGCGTTTGAGATCGACAATCACCAGGGTAGCGCCGTCCTTGACCGCTTTCTCGATCTGGTGGACAAGTTTCTCGGCGGTGCCGAAGAATACCGGGCCCTCGAGTTCGAACACGACGATGCGCCCGCCCTGCTCGGCGAGCAGCTGCATCAGCCGCGGTTCGCGCGTCTTGCGCGAGCGCAGCACGTCGCCGCGGATGCTGCGCCGGATCACCGACTTGCTCATGCGGAACAGGAACGAGAATACCGACACCAGGATGCCGATTGCCACTGCGGTAACCAGGCTGGCAAACACCGAGACCAGGGTGACGAGCACGATGACGAACAGGTCGAGCAACAGGCTGGCGCGGTTGCGCGGGCCTGCCGCGACGAGGCGCTTCACCAACTGCGCGGTCCAACGGTCGAACAGCCGCCAGGCGGTGACGAACAACATTCCGGCCACCACTACCTTGGGAATCAGTGCGATCAACTGGGAACAGAACAGCACCGCTGCCAGGATCAGGATGGAACTGATCAGCACCGAGTAACCGGTACGGCCGCCGGAATTGTAATTGGCCTGGCTGGAGGTGAGACTGATGGCGCTGGAGATGCCACCGAAGGCCGCGGCGACGACATTGCCCAGGCCCAGGCGCACCAGGCTCAGATTGTGGTCCTGGCGCTGCTGGGTGACGCCTTCCATCACCTTGGCGCATAACAACACGTCGAGCGAGGAAATCAGCGCAAGGCTCGCGGCCCAGGCGAGCATCGAAGGCAGCAGGCCCCACCATTGGCGCTCGTGCACCAACGCATAGAAGCCGGACAGGTAATGCAGGTCGGGCATGGCGAAATCGAATTCGCCGATGAACGGACCGAGGCTCGCGCCGTAGCCCAGGAACAGGAAAAGATAATACAGACCGATGCCGGCAAACATGCCGATGATGACCGCCGGAATGCGCTTGCTCAGCTTGCCCGCATACAACATGAGCAAACAGGTGACGACGCCGATTGCCAGGCTGAGCGCTTGGGTTTGCTGCAGTTGCTGCAGCAGCGTGCCCGGCTCAAGGCGCCGGGTGAGTCCCAGCATGGGTGCGATCTGCGACAGGAGCAGCAGGATGGCGCCGGCGTTCTGGAAACCGGCGATGACGGGGTAGGGGATGTATTTCACCAGGCCGCCCGCGCCGATCGCGCCGAACGCAGCCTGCATGATGCCGGACAGGAAAATCACGAAAAAGATCACCGTCAGGGATTGCTGCGGATCCTGCAGCAGGGCGTAGGATTCGGACTCGACCAGATGCAGCACCACCATGCTGATCAGATAAGCCTGCATGCTGCGCGGGGCGAATACGACGGCAGTGTTGGCGCGCAGCAAAACTGCGATCAAGGCCACTATGACGGCGCTGTACAGGCCGGCAAGCACGCCGTAGCCCGCATAGCGCTCGCCCAGAGGGCTCAACGCGAACAGGCCGAAACCGATGCTTAGCGGAAGCGTCAGGAGCGCTGACGCGACCCCTCCCGCCAATTCGGCGCGTGGTTTGCCGGAGACCAAGGACATACCCCCTTCTGGTTGCTTATTCTTCTAGTGGCTCTGTTGCCGTCGCGGCTCGGGACGAGCGCGGGGCGGGCGCCATCATACCGCAGTCAGGGCGCGTCTATGTACGGCGTCTTTAAGCAGCGAGCGGACTTGCGCGCTGCGCGCGCCAACCGTGTCTTCTGCGCGGATGAAAAGCGTATCCGTGCAGAAAACACGGTTATGGTTAAAAGCAGCCGAGGCTTCGGGGGTTATGCAAGATCGCCGATTGCGTGCGGACGGATTCTCGTCCGTGCGCAATCGACGATGCGCGCGGATGGGCCGCCGTCCGCGCAAGCTCGAGCGCCGCAGTTCGAAGTATCGTCCGAGCGCTACCGCTGTCGGCGAGCGGACATTGCGCAGCGGCGCTATCATGCGCGCGAGCATGAACGACGAGCACCTACGCATCGACAAATGGCTCTGGGCCGCGCGGTTTTTCAAGACACGCAGCCTGGCGGTCAGGGCCGTGGACGGCGGCAGGGTGCGGGTAAACGGCGAGAGCGCGAAACCTTCGCGCGGACTCAAAATCGGGGACGAACTGGCGATTCGCGTGGGTGAGTTGGAGTGGGTGGTCGAAGTCAAGGCGCTGTCCCGGCAGCGCGGCCCCGCGGCGCAGGCCGCGCTGCTCTACGCCGAGCGCGAAGACAGCCGCGCCCGCCGCCTGGCGGCGACGGCGCTGCGCAGGGCCCAGCCGCATCCTGCCGCGGGCGTGAAGGGGCGACCGACGAAGAAGGACCGCAGGTTGATTCATCGCTTCACCGGGACTTGAATTGAGCGGGGTGCAGGGCCCGGTTTCCGGTAGAATCCCGCCTCTTCCGGCCACACCCCAAAAACGGCAAACACCTTGATCGTCACTTCCGGCATCACCATCCAGTTCGGCGCCAAGCCCTTGTTCGAGAACATCTCGGTCAAGTTCGGCGAGGGCAACCGCTACGGCCTCATCGGCGCCAACGGCTGCGGCAAGTCCACTTTCATGAAAATCCTCGGCGGCGATCTGGAATCGAGCGCGGGCGGCGTCGCGGTGGATCGCAACGAGCGTGTGGGCAAGCTGCGCCAGGACCAGTTCGCCTACGAAGACGAGCGCGTGCTCGACGTGGTGCTGATGGGGCACGAAGAGATGTGGCAGGCGATGTCCGAGCGCGACGCCATCTACGCCAATCCGGACGCGAGCGAGGAGGACTACATGCACGCGGCCAACCTGGAGGCGGGGTACGCGGAATTCGGCGGCTACACCGCCGAAGCGCGCGCGGGCGAGCTGCTGCACGGCGTGGGCATCCCGATCGGGCAGCACAGCGGCCCGATGAGCGCGATCGCGCCCGGCTGGAAGCTGCGCGTGCTGCTGGCGCAGGTGCTGTTCGCCGATCCGGACATCATGCTGCTGGACGAACCGACCAACAACCTGGATATCAACTCGATCCGCTGGCTCGAGGACGTGCTCAACGCCCGCAGCTGCACCATGATCATCATTTCCCACGACCGGCATTTCCTCAACAGCGTGTGCACCCACATGGCGGACATGGACTACGCCACGCTGCGCGTCTATCCGGGCAACTACGACGACTACATGCTCGCCTCGACCCAGGTGCGCGAGCAGCTGCTCGCGGCCAACACCAAGGCGAAGGAGAAAGTGGCCGAGCTGCAGGACTTCGTGCGCCGCTTCTCGGCCAACAAATCCAAGGCGCGCCAGGCGACTTCGCGCGCGCGCCAGATCGAGAAGATCAAACTCGAGGACGTCAAGCCCTCCAGCCGCCAGTATCCCTACATCCGCTTCGACGTGGATGAAAAGGAAAAGCTGCACCGCCTCGCGGTGGAAGTGAAGGGCCTGTCCAAGAGCTACGACAAGCCCCTGATCAAGGGTCTCGACCTCGCCATCGAAGCAGGGGAGAAAGTCGCCATCATCGGACCCAACGGCATCGGCAAGACCACGCTGTTGCGTTGCTTGTGGGGCGATCTGAAGCCCGACTACGGCACGGTGAAATGGGCGGAAAAGGCGCGCCCGGGGTATTGCGCCCAGGACCATGCCGCGGATTTCGCCGAGGATACGACCCTGTTCGACTGGGTCGGCCAGTGGCGGCGCGAGGGCGACGACGACCAGAAGGTCCGCGCCACACTGGGGCGGCTGCTGTTCTCCGGCGACGACGGCAAGAAATCGGTCAGGGTGATCTCCGGCGGCGAGGGTCAGCGCATGGCCTTCGGCAAGCTGATTCTGCAAATGCCGAACGTGCTGCTGATGGACGAGCCGACCAACCACCTCGACATGGAATCGATCGAATCCCTGAACGGCGCGCTAGACCGCTACAAGGGAACGCTGATCTTTGTCTCCCACGACCGCGAGTTCGTGTCGTCGATCGCCACGCGCATCATCGAGATGACGCCGGGCGAGGGCAAGCAAATCGGCGCGAGCATCACCGATTTCCGCGGCAACTACGAGGAATACCTGCAGCAGCAGGGGCTGGGCTGAGCCAACGCGATTTGTCCCCTCGTATGCGCATTCGGCATGCGCGGCGAGCCAGTAAATCTGTTACGCTTCTCGTCGCCAGCCCTGCGCGCGGCAAGCCCGCTCGCGTTGCAGCACCCGCCGTGGCGATTATGATGACCAAGCACGAACCTCTTCGTCTGCATGTGCCGGAGCCCACGGGACGCCCCGGACGCCACACCGACTTTTCCTACCTGCACGTGTCGCCCGCCGGCGAAGTGCGGCGCCCGCCGGTGGACACCCAGCCCGTCGACACCACAGACCTCGCCTACGCCCTGGTGCGTGTGCTCGACGACGATGGCCGCGCGCTCGGACCCTGGGCGATGCAGACCGATCCGCAGTTGCTGCGCCGCGGCCTGCGCGCGATGATGAAGACGCGCATCTTCGACGCCCGCATGCTGATCGCGCAGCGGCAAAAGAAGATGTCGTTCTATATGCAGTGCCTGGGCGAAGAGGCGATTGCCATCGCACACGCGCTTGCGCTCGACCCCGGCGACATGTGCTTTCCGACCTACCGCCAGCAGGGCCTGCTGCTCGCGCGCGACGACGTGGACATGGTCGAGATGATCTGCCAATTGCTGTCCAATGAGCGCGATCCGATAAAGGGCCGGCAACTGCCGGTGATGTATTCGTACCGGCGCGCGGGCTTCTTCAGCGTCAGCGGCAACCTGGCAACGCAGTTCATCCAGGCCGTAGGCTGGGGCATGGCCTCGGCGATCAAGGGCGACAGCCGAATCGCGTCCGGCTGGATCGGCGACGGCGCCACTGCCGAGGCCGACTTCCATACTGCGTTGACCTTCGCCCATGTGTACCGCGCGCCGGTCATCCTCAACGTGGTCAACAACCAGTGGGCGATCTCGACGTTCCAGGCAATTGCCGGCGGCGAGGCCACCACCTTCGCGGCGCGCGGCGTGGGCTGCGGCATCGCGTCGCTGCGCGTCGACGGCAACGACTTTCTCGCGGTCTATGCGGCGTCGCAGTGGGCCGCCGAGCGCGCGCGCAGCAACCTCGGGCCGACGCTGATCGAATGGGTGACCTACCGCGCCGGACCGCACTCCACCTCGGACGATCCATCCAAGTACCGCCCGGCCGACGACTGGGCGCACTTTCCGCTCGGAGACCCCATCGCGCGGCTCAAGCAACATCTGCTTGCGATTGGCGCGTGGTCCGAACAGGACCACGAGAACGCGCAGAAGGAACTCGAGGCGCAGGTGGCCGCGGCGCAGAAGGAAGCCGAGCGCTACGGCACGCTGGCCGACGGCCACATGCGCAGCGCCGCCGAGATGTTCGAGGACGTCTACAAGGACATGCCCGAGCATCTGCGCCGCCAGCGCCAACAGCTCGGAGTCTGAGCGTGGACGTCAAGAGCAGAACCAACGCGACGACCATGAGCGCGCGCAAGACACCGATGACGATGATCCAGGCGCTGCGCTCGGCGATGGACGTGATGCTCGAGCGCGACCCCGACGTCGTCGTGTTCGGCCAGGATGTGGGCTACTTCGGCGGTGTGTTCCGCTGTACCGAAGGTCTGCAGGCGAAGTACGGCAAAGCGCGCGTATTCGACGCACCGATCTCCGAAGGCGGCATCGTCGGCGTGGCCGTCGGCATGGGCGCCTACGGTCTGCGCGCGGTCGTCGAAATCCAGTTCGCCGACTACTTTTATCCGGCATCCGACCAGATCGTCTCCGAGGCGGCGCGCTTGCGCTACCGCTCGGCGGGTGACTTCACCGCGCCGATCACTATCCGCATGCCCTGCGGCGGTGGCATCTACGGTGGCCAGACGCACAGCCAGAGCCCGGAGGCGCTGTTCACGCATGTCTGCGGGTTGCGCACGGTGATGCCCTCCAACCCCTACGACGCCAAGGGCTTGCTCATCGCCTCGATCGAGTGCGACGACCCCGTCATCTTTCTCGAACCCAAGCGGCTCTACAACGGCCCGTTCGACGGCCACCACGACAAGCCGGTCGTGCCATGGTCCAAGCACCCGCTGGGCGAAGTGCCCGAAGGCCACTATACGGTGCCGCTGGAATCGGCAGCGGTGTTTCGCGCCGGCAGCGAACTGACGGTGATCACCTATGGCACGATGGTGTTCGTGTCGGAGGCGGCGGCGCTGGAGACCGGCATCGACGCCGAGATCATCGACCTGCGCAGCATCTGGCCCCTGGACCTGGACACGCTCGTCAATTCGGTCAAGAAGACCGGCCGCTGCGTCGTCGTGCACGAGGCCACGCGCACCAGCGGCTTCGGCGCCGAACTGACGGCCTTGGTGCAGGAGCACTGTTTCTATCACCTCGAAGCGCCGATCGAACGCGTGGCCGGCTGGGACACGCCCTACCCGCATGCGCAGGAGTGGGCCTACTTTCCCGGCCCCGCGCGCGTAGCCGCTGCGCTCAAGCGCGCGATGGAGAAAACATGAACGACCCCCACGTTTGCGGCTGCGCCGCCGCACTGCCCCCGGAGGGGGCCGAGTGCCGCGGCTCCATGCCGGCCTGCGCCGGCATGGACGGCACGAGGAGGCGTTGCGTCTGGCAATGCCGCGGCCTGCAAGGCCATGCCTCCCTTGGGGCGGCCCGGCGGGAGGCATGATGGCCGTGCATGTGATCAAGATGCCGGACATCGGCGAAGGCATTGCCGAAGTGGAACTGGTGGAATGGCATGTGAAGCCCGGCGATGCCGTGGCCGAGGACCAGGCACTGGCCGATGTCATGACCGACAAGGCGACCGTGGAGATCCCTTCGCCGGTTGCCGGCACCGTCCTCGCGCTCGGCGGCGAGCGTGGCCAGGTAATGGCGGTCGGCAGTGAACTGATTCGCATCGAAGTTGAAGGAGCCGGCAACGTCACGACCGCGCCCGCCGCAGCTGCAACATCACCGGCACCGGCGGCGATGGCCGCGGCCGCGGCGCCACCCGGGCAAGCCGTGGCCGCCTCGCCGTCGCCTCCGCCGCGCGAAACAGCGCCTGCGTTCGTCGCGCACGCAACGCGGCAACCCGGCGACAAGGCCATCGCATCCCCCTCGGTGCGCCGGCGCGCATTGGACCTGGGCATCGAGTTGCAGCTCGTTCCGGGCAGCGGCGGCGGCGGGCGCGTCACGCACGAGGATCTCGACGCCTACGCGGCACGCGCTCCCGGCACTCAGCCATCGAACGCCGGCCCTCGCTACGCCGAGCGGAACGACGAAGAAGCTGTCCCCGTCATCGGCTTGCGCCGCAAAATCGCGCAGAAGATGCAAGAGGCAAAGCGCCGCATCCCGCACTTCACCTATGTCGAAGAGATCGACGTCACGGAGCTGGAGACGCTGCGTGCGCGGCTGAACGCGCAATCGGATGCCGGGCGCGGGCGCCTCACGCTGCTGCCGCTGCTGGCGCGCGCGATCGTACTGGCGGTGCGGGAGTTTCCGCAGATCAACGCGCGCTTCGACGACGAGGCCGGCATCGTCACCCGCCACGGCGCGGTGCATATCGGCATCGCCACGCAGACCGACGCGGGCCTGATGGTGCCGGTGCTGCGCCACGCCGAGGCGCGCGACTTGCAGGCCAACGCGACCGAGATCGCGCGCCTGGCCGGCGCGGCACGCGCGGCCCGCGCCACGCGCGATGAACTCAGCGGTTCGACCATCACCATCACCAGCCTGGGCGCGTTGGGAGGCATTGTCACGACGCCGGTGATCAACCACCCCGAGGTGGCGATTGTCGGCGTCAACCGCATCGTCGAACGGCCGATGATGCGCGGCGGCGCGGTGGTGCCGCGGCTGATGATGAACTTGTCGTCATCGTTCGATCACCGCGTGGTTGACGGCGCGGTTGCGGCCGGGTTCGTGCAGGCGCTGCGCGCCCTGCTGGAGTGCCCGGCGAGCTTGTTCGCCGAGTAGCCTGTAGACGCGCGAACGACCACTCCGCTTGTCATCGGTGGCGTCCCGGGCGGCTATCCCGGACTGTCAGGCTGCCGCGAGTAATTCGCGTAGCACGTAGGGCATGATGCCGCCGTGGCGGTAGTAGTCGACCTCGATGCCGGTGTCGATGCGCAGCAGCACTTTCACTTCCCGGCGGCCGCCGTCCTTGTCCCTGATCACCAGGGTCACGTCCTGCTGCGGCTTGATCGCGCCGTCGATGCCGAGGATGTCGAATTCCTCGTCGCCCTTGATGCCGAGCGAAGTCACGGTGTCGCCACCCTTGAACTGGCAGGGCAGCACGCCCATGCCGACCAGGTTTGAGCGGTGGATGCGCTCGAAGCTCTTGGCGATCACCGCCTTCACGCCGAGGAGCTGCGTGCCCTTCGCGGCCCAGTCGCGGCTGGAGCCGGTGCCGTATTCCTCACCGCCGAACACCACTGTCGGTGTGCCCTGAGCGATGTATTTCATTGCCGCGTCATAGATCGGCAGCGCCTCGCCCGAAGGCTGCATCACCGTAACCCCGCCTTCGACACGCGCGCCGTCCGCCTTGAGCGGCACCATCAGGTTCTTGATGCGCACGTTGGCGAAAGTGCCGCGCATCATCACTTCGTGGTTGCCGCGCCGCGCGCCGTAGCTGTTGAAATCCACCACCGGCACGTCATGCTCCAGCAGGTACACGCCCGCGGGCGAACTCGGCTTGATCGAGCCGGCCGGGCTGATGTGATCGGTGGTGACCGAGTCGCCGAAAATGCCCAGGGTGCGGGCGCCGGTAATATTGCCGACTTTGCCCGGCTGCATGCCGAAACCTTCGAAAAAAGGCGGCTCGGCGATATAGCTCGACTTGGGCCAGTCATACACCTGGCCCGAGGCGGAGCTGATGCCCTGCCACAGCGGATTGTCCTTGCCCGGGTTCGAATACAGGCGCTGGAACGTCTTGGGATTCATCGCGTACTTCATGCAGGCATGGACCTCGTCGCTCGTCGGCCAGACATCGCCGATCCACACGTCCTTGCCGTCCTTGCCTTTGCCCAGCGGCTCGGTCATCAGGTCGCGCAGCACCGTGCCGGCGATCGCGTAGGCGACGACCAGCGGCGGCGAGGCGAGGAAGTTGGCGCGCAGATTGGGGTGGATGCGGGCCTCGAAATTGCGGTTGCCCGAGAGCACCGCCGCGCAGACGAGATCGTTTGCGACGACAGTCTCTTCAATTGGTTCGGCCAGCGGCCCGGCGTTGCCGATGCAGGTGGTGCAGCCGTAGCCGGCGAGGAAGAAGCCGAGTTTCTCCAGATAGGGCAGCAGGCCGGCGTTGGTCAGGTACTCGGTCACCACGCGCGATCCGGGTGCAAGCGAGGTCTTGATGTGCGGCTTGACCGAGAGGCCGCGCTCGACCGCTTTTTTCGCGAGCAGGCCGGCGGCCAGCAGCACGCTGGGGTTGGAGGTGTTGGTGCAGGAGGTGATGGCGGCGATGAGCACGTCGCCCGAGCCGACTTCCACGCCGCTGCGCGCCTTGAAGCGCTTTTTTAGGTCGCCGGGTTTCTTGGCGAAACCGTTGTCCGCCACCGGCTGGGCGTAGAGCTCGGCGAACTTCGATTTCACGCTGCCGATTTCGATGCGATCCTGCGGGCGCTTGGGGCCGGCGAGCGAGGGCGTCACGCTGGCGAGGTCGAGTTCGAGTTCCTGGCTGTAGTCGATGGCGCCTTTCTTTGGAATGCCGTACAGGCCCTGGGCTTTGAAGTAGGACTTGAACGCGTCGATCTCCGCTGCGCTGCGTCCGCTGCCTTCGAAATAGGCGATGGTCCTGTCATCGACCGGGAAGAAGCCCATGGTGGCGCCGTATTCCGGCGCCATGTTGGCGATGGTCGCGCGGTCGGGCAGGGCGAGGCTGGCGGCGCCCTCGCCGAAGAATTCGACGAACTTGCCCACGACTTTGGCTTTCCTGAGCATTTCGGTGACGGTGAGCACCAGGTCGGTGGCGGTGACGCCGCCGCGCAGTTTGCCCTTGAGGTTCACGCCGACCACGTCCGGCGTGAGGAAGTACACCGGCTGGCCGAGCATGCCGGCCTCGGCTTCGATGCCGCCAACGCCCCAGCCGACCACGCCGATGCCGTTGATCATGGTGGTGTGGCTGTCGGTCCCGACCAGGGTGTCGGGATAATACACGCCGTCTTTCATGTGTACGCCGCGCGCCAGGTACTCGAGGTTGACCTGGTGCACGATGCCGACGCCGGGGGGCACGACCTTGAACGTGTCGAAGGCCTGCATTCCCCATTTCATGAACTGGTAGCGCTCCTGGTTGCGCTGGAATTCCAGTTTCATGTTCAGCTCAAGCGCGCTCTTGCTGCCGTAATTGTCGATCTGGATCGAATGGTCGACTACCAGATCGACCGGCACCAGCGGCTCGATCACTTTCGGGTTCTTGCCCATTTTATGCGCGACACCGCGCATGGCGGCGAGGTCGGCGAGCAGGGGGACGCCGGTAAAGTCCTGGAGCACGATGCGCGCCAGCACGAAAGGGATCTCGTTGGTGCGCGCCGCGTTCGGCTTCCAGCCGGCAAGCTGCCTGACATGTTCCTCGGTGACTTTCTTGCCGTCGCAATTGCGCAGCACCGATTCGAGCACGATGCGGATCGATACCGGCAGACGCGAGATCTTGCCGATGCCGACTTTTTCCAGCGCGGGCAGGGAATAGAATTTGCCGGTCTTGCCGGAAGCGAGTTTGAATTCTTTAAGCGTGTTATGCAGATTGTGGGGCATTGCTCTCTCCAAAAAACTGATTATACGCGGCGACCCGAATTGCGCCTCCGGTTGTTACGGAGTTGCTATTCCTTGCGCGGCCGGCGTCCCGTCCGCGCGGATCGCCGATTGCATGCGGATGAAAAGCACATCCGCACGCAATCGGCGATCTTGTGTAAAACCCTCAAGTCCTGCTTGGTGTTAACCGTAACCGTGTTTTCTGTACGGATACGTCCATCATCCGTACAGAAAACACGGTTGGCGCGTGGAGCGCGCAATGTTTGCTCGTTGATGACACCCGCATGCATTCTGGCAGCTCGAACTGCGGCGTCCCGTCTTGCGCGGCCGGCGTCCCGTCCGCGCGGATCGTTGATTGCGCGCGGATGAAAAGCACCTCCGCACGCAATCAACGATCTTGGAGAAAAGCCGTCCTTGCTTTTATCCATAACCGTGTTTTCTGCGCGGATGTGCTTCTCATCCGTGCAGAAAACATGGTTGGCGCGCGGAGCGCGCAATGGCTGCTCTTGGCATGCGACGGCATTTGGGACGTCGAATACCAAGCTGACTCACCGTTGCGCCTGCCGCGGCAAAAAATCAAATCACGAACATATCGACGAATTCGTTTACCGGCGTCGTCTCCAGTTTCCTCGCGTCCTGGCACAAGGCGAGAATCGCATTACGCTGCTTTTCCGGAAAGCGGCGCGCCAGGTTGGTCTTGAATTTGTCCACCAGCAGCGGGACGCCGTCCTTGCGCCGGCGGCGGTGCCCGATGGGATATTCTACGACGACTTCGCCGGTTTTCCTGCCATCTTTGAACTCGACCGTGATCGCGTTGGCGATCGAGCGCTTGTCGGGGTCGTGGTAATCGCGGCTGAAACCCTTGTCCTCGACACACACCATCTTGTCGCGCAGGGCGTCGATACGCGGATCGGCGGCAACCGCGTCTTCGTAGTCGCCCGCGGTCAGCCTGCCGAAAATGAGCGGCACCGCCACCATATACTGGATGCAGTGGTCGCGGTCGGCGGGATTGCTCAAGGGGCCTTTCTTGTCGATGATGCGGATCGCCGACTGGTGGGTGCGGATGGTGATTTTCTTGATGTCGCCGATGCGATCCTTGACCCGCGGATGCAGCGCCATGGCGCATTCGGCCGCCGTTTGCGCATGAAATTCGGCCGGGAACGAAATCTTGAACAGCACGTGTTCCATTACATAGGAGCCGTACCGGCGCTGGAACTTGAATTCTTTGCCTTTGAACAGCACGTCGTAGAAACCCCAGGTCGGCGCGGTGAGAACGGAGGGATAGCCCATCTCGCCCTTGGCCGCCATCAGCGCGAGGCGGACGCCGCGGCTGGTCGCATCGCCTGCCGCCCAGGACTTGCGCGAACCGGTATTGGGGGAATGGCGGTAGGTGCGCAGCGACTGGCCGTCGACCCAGGCGAGCGACAGCGCGTTGATGATCTCCTCCCGGTTGAGCCCGAGCATATCCGCCACCACTGCGGTGGTCGCGACCTTGACCAACAGCACGTGATCCAGGCCGACGCGGTTGAAGCTGTTCTCAAGCGCGATCACGCCCTGGATCTCGTGCGCCTTGATCATGCCGGTGAGCACCTCGCGCATCGCGAGCGGCGGCCCTCCTGCGGCGACGGCTTTGCGCGACAGCCAGTCGGCGCTGGCGAGAATGCCGCCCAGGTTGTCCGAGGGATGGCCCCATTCCGCCGCCAGCCAGGTATCGTTGAAGTCCAGCCAGCGGATCATGGCGCCGATATTGAATGCCGCGTGCACAGGGTCGAGCTGGAATTGGGTGCCGGGCACCTTGGCGCCGTTGGGCACGACGGTGCCCGGAACGATCGGGCCCATGAGCTTGGTGCAGGCCGGATAGGACAGCGCCTCCAGGCCGCAGCCCAGGGTGTCCATCAGACACAGCCGCGCGGTGTCGTAGGCTTCGGCGCTTTTGATCTTGTATTTTGAGGCGTAGTCGGCGATGTCCACCAGGACTTGGTCCGGTTTCGGGCGCAGACTCGAGATGTGGGAGGACATGCTGTTCCTCTAAGAGCTGAAAATTCGGTTTACCTGAAGAACCTCGCTTTTGGCACGGATGGGGTGTATCCGTACCAAAAGCGAGGTTGGCGCGCACCCCCCAAGAGGACTTGCTTCGCGGCAGAGCGCGCAGGTTTTGGAAAAACCTGCACGGACGAAAAATCCGTCCGTGCGGATCGTCGCTTGCGCGCGGATGATGAACCCATCCGCGCGCAAACGACGATCGTTGAAGAACCCGTTTTCCTCATCTTGAAACGGATTCCTACTTGCGTTTCTCGAGCGGCACGAATTTCAGATCTTCCGGCCCGGTGTAGTTGGCGGTGGGGCGGATGATCTTGCCGTCGATGCGCTGCTCGATGATATGCGCCGCCCAGCCGCTGGTGCGCGATATCACGAAGAGCGGCGTGAACATCGCGGTGGGCACGCCCATCATGTGGTAGCTCACGGCCGAGAACCAATCGAGGTTGGGAAACATTTTTTTCTCGCGCCACATGACAGTCTCGAGCCGCTCGGCGATGTCGAACATCTTCATGTCGCTGCGCACCTTGGAGAGTTTCCTCGCGACTTCCTTGATCACCTGGTTGCGCGGGTCGCCGATGGTATAGACCGGGTGGCCGAAGCCGATGACCAGTTCCTTGTTGGCCACGCGCTGGACGATGTCTTTTTCGGCCGCGTCCGCGTTCTCGTAGCGCTTCTGCACTTCGAATGCGACTTCGTTGGCGCCGCCGTGCTTGGGCCCGCGCAGTGCGCCGATGCCGCCGCAAATCGCGCTGTACATGTCGGAACCGGTGCCGGCGACCACGCGGCAGGCAAAGGTGGAGGCGTTGAATTCGTGCTCTGCGTAGAGGATAAGCGACGTATGCATCGCCCTTACCCACAGATCGGAGGGTTCCTTGCCATGGAGCAGGTGCAGGAAATGTCCGCCGATGGAGTCGTCGTCGGTTTCGACTTCGATGCGCCGCCCGTTGTGGCTGTAGTGGTACCAGTAGAGCAGCATCGAGCCGAGCGAGGCCATCAGCTGGTCGGCAATGTCGCGCGCGCCGGGATGGTTGTGGTCGTCTTTTTCCGGCAGCACCGCGCCCAGAACCGATACGCCGGTGCGCATGACGTCCATGGCATGGGCCGAGGCTGGCACCCATTCGAGCGCCGCCCTGACATTGGCCGGCAGGCCGCGCAGGGCCTTGAGCTTGATTTTGTAGCCGTCCAGTTCCGCCCGGTTGGGCAGCTTGCCGTGCACCAGCAGGTGGGCGATTTCCTCGAATTCGCAGGCATCCGCAACGTCGAGGATGTCGTAGCCGCGATAGTGCAGGTCATTGCCGGAGCGGCCGACGGTGCACAGCGCCGTGTTGCCGGCGGTTACGCCGGAGAGCGCGACCGACTTTTTCGCCTTGGGCGCGGTCGGGGCCGCGTCTGCCACTTTGCCTTCGTTCATGTCTTCTCCTTTTCGAACAGTTGGTTCAGTTTGGTTTCATACGAGTGATAGTCGAGATAATCGTACAGCTCGTTGCGCGTCTGCATCCCGTCGACCACGTGCTTCTGCGTGCCGTCGCGGCGCACCGCCTGGTAGACGTTGAGCGCCGCCTTGTTCATGGCGCGGAAGGCCGACAGCGGATAGAGCACCATGGCAACATTGGCCGAGCGCAATTCGTCTACCGTGAACAGGGGCGTGGCGCCGAATTCGGTGATGTTCGCGAGAATCGGCACTTTCACGGCAGCGGCGAACTTGCGGTACATGGCGAGCTCGGTCATCGCCTCCGGGAAGATCGCGTCGGCGCCGGCTTCGACACAGGCCACGGCGCGTTCGATGGCGCGGTCCAGCCCTTCGACGGCGAGGGCATCGGTGCGCGCCATGATGAAAAACTCCGGATCGCTTCTGGCATCGACCGCGGCCTTGATCCGGTCGACCATCTCCTCCTTGGACACGAGCTCCTTGCCGGGCCGGTGGCCGCAACGCTTGGCGCCGACCTGATCTTCGATGTGCATGGCGCCGGCGCCGAACCTGATCAGCGATCTGACCGTGCGCGCCACATTGAAAGCGCTGGCGCCGAAGCCGGTATCGACATCGACCAGCAGCGGCAGCGAGCAGATATCGGTGATGCGGCGCACGTCGGTAAGCACGTCGTCCAGATTGCTGATGCCGAGGTCGGGGAGCCCGAGGGAGCCGGCCGCCACGCCTCCGCCGGACAGGTAGATCGCCTTGTAGCCGGTGCGTTCGGCCAGCCGCGCGTGGTAGGCGTTGATGGCGCCGATTACCTGGAGCGGCTTTTCCTGCTGCATCGCGCGGCGGAATTTCGCTCCTGCGGACATCGCTTGTTCGTTCATCCCGTTCATAGCAGCCTTTCAAGACGCACCAGGTGCGCTAAGAATACGAAGATTACGCATAGCGTAGTTTAATGCACATCAAACCTTGGCTTTATTTTATGCTTCGCGCCGGACCGGTGCGCGAACTGGTGCGCCGGCGACAATCTCGCAATCCCGGACCAGGCGCTCTGGCCGCAATGACTGCAACTGGGAATGACGGGGACGGGGGCTCGCCCCGGAACGGGGTGAGCGCCGGGACGCCCGGCCGCCTTCGAGCGCTGCCTCCGGGCAGCCACGAGCGGCCATGGGCCAAGCTGATCCGGAAACGCAGGACGCAATTCCCGGATCAGGGGTTCATTGCAGGCGCGGTCTCAGCCCAGCAGGTGTTTTACGCCGTCGCGCTCTTCATGCAATTCCTTGAGCGTGGCGTCCATGCGGGCGCGGGCGAAATCGCTGATTTCGACACCCTTGACCAGTTGGAACTCGCCATTCTTGCAGCTTACGGGCTGACCGTAGATGACGCCTTCGGCAACGCCGTAGCTGCCGTCGGAGGGAATGCCCATGGAGATCCAGTCGCCTTCAGGCGTGCCCAGGGCCCAGTCGCGCATGTGATCGATGGCGGCGCTCGCCGCGCTGGCGGCCGAGGACAGCCCGCGCGCCGCGATGATGGCGGCGCCGCGCTTTTGCACGGTCGGGATGAAATTGGTTTCCAGCCACGCCTGGTCGTTGATCATGGACCAGACTTTCTTGCCTTCTGCCTCGGCCTGGAACAGGTCGGGATACTGTGTCGCGGAGTGATTCCCCCAAACGGTCATTTTGCGCAGGCTGGTGACCGGTTTGCCGATTTTCGCGCTGATTTGCGACAGCGAGCGGTTGTGGTCCAGGCGCATCATGCCGGTGAACTGGCGCGGCGACAGGCTGGGTGCGTTTTTCATCGCGATCAGCGCGTTGGTGTTGGCCGGGTTGCCGACGACCAGCACTTTCACCTTGCGGCTCGCAACCGCATTCAGCGCCTTGCCCTGCGGGACGAAGATAGCGCCGTTGGCTTCGAGGAGGTCCTTGCGCTCCATTCCGGCCGAGCGCGGGCGCGCGCCGACGAGGATGGCGTAATCGGCGTCCTTGAACGCCACCATCGGATCGGAAGAGGCGGTCATGCCGGCGAGCAGCGGAAAAGCGCAGTCGTTGAGTTCCATCATCACGCCGGCCAGGGCTTTTTGCGCTTTTTCGTCTGGAATCTCCAGCATCTGGAGGATGACCGGCTGGTCTTTGCCCAGCATATCGCCGGCGGCGATTCGAAACAAGATGCTGTAACCGATCTGACCAGCGGCACCGGTGACTGCGACACGAACGGGTGGTTTGGACATATTGAGACTCCAGTAAATGGTTAGCGGATTGATGGAAAGTGACTGATGGCGGGTGGAACGTGTCTGGCGTGGAGGAGGGCTGAGTCGCTTGGTACGCTAGGATCGCGCTGTACGAACAGCGCAGGAGTAAATTCCCTCTTGGCATCAAAAAAAAATACTAGGTTTAATGCGCCTGAGTGTCAACCGGGTTCTGACACTGTTTTGACAAGGATCAACATTTCTGCCTTCGCTTCGCCGCCGGCTCCGGTATTCGCAGTCGCCAATCCCGCCCCGGCCGAATCCGGATGCGCAGCGTCGCAAGTGGTATGGACGTAGCCGAGTTTTTTGTGCTGAAATGCCGGGATGAACAACCCGGCACCGACATTCAGCCCACTGTACCGACAGATCAAGGGCTTGATCATGCAAAGCCTGAAGTCCGCGGAATGGGGCCCGGGCGAGGTGATCCCGAGCGAAACCGAGCTGGCCGCCCGTTACAAAGTGAGCCAGGGCACGGTGCGCAAGGCCGTTGACGAACTCGCTGCCGAGAAGCATCTCCTGCGACGCCAGGGCAAGGGCACTTTCGTCGTCACCCACGACGAGGCGCGCGCCCAGTTCCGCTTCCTGCGGCTGATGCCAGACGAAGGGGAGCAGGAATGGCCCGCCAGCCGGCTGCTCGATTGCAAGCGTGCGCGCGCCAGCGCCGAGATCGCGCGCCTGCTCGAATTGAGGGCTGGCGACGGTTTGGTGGTGATCCGGCGGGTGCTCGATTTTGCCGACGAACCCACGGTGTTCGAGCAGATCTATCTGCCGGGAACGCTGTTCCGGAACCTCAGCGCTGCGATTTTCAACGAATACAAGGGCTCGATGTACAAGCTGTTCGAGACCGAGTTCGGCACGCGCATGATCCGCGCCGAGGAGAAGATTCGCGCGGTTGCGGCGGACACGGCGGCTGCGGAAATGCTGCGCGTTCCCCGGGACACCCCGCTGCTGTGCGTCGAGCGGGTCGCGTTCAGCTACGGCGAAAAGCCGGTGGAATTCCGCCGCGGCTACTATCGGACCGACATGCACTATTACCGCAATGAGCTCGGCTAGTCCGGGCTGATCGCCAGTCCCCCGCCCAGGCGCGATCCGCGCCGGCAGCGGCACAATTCCTGCCGGTATTGACCTTAATCAATACCGGCAGCCTTTCTTCAGCCAAAATCAACCATCGCGAACGGTGCAAGCTGCGGGCGACTCCTCGCTCTCCGTCGCGTGCCTGAACTGAATTCGCTGGTTCACACGGTAGAGTTGGGTACGCAATTGGACACGGAAAAATGGAACCGACTGCGCTGGCAATGCCGTCGCGGTTTGCTGGAACTGGACTTGGTGCTGGAGCGCTTTCTGGAGAAGTACGGCGACCGACTGCAGGATGAGCGCCTGAGTTCCTTCCAGATACTTCTAACTTATGCAGACCATGAATTATGGGATCTAATCCGCGCACACAGCGAGTGCCGCGACGCGCGGTTCGCCGAGGTGGTGCAATGGCTGCGCGACTGCCGTGACCGTACGGGTTCGTTCCACTAGTAGCAGATGATGAATGAGTTCACTCGTGATTCGTCTTCATGGTTCGGAACAGCTGCGCCTTGGCCGCGCCTGCCTGGCGTCACATTTCGATACCGAAGAGCCGGTGGTCGGCGAAACGCGAAAGCTCCCGAATTTGCCATGGGGTCATTTAATTTAAATTTTGCAAGCAATAGGAGATCAAGCACATGACACAGGTACTAGACAAATTGGCAGAAAAGTCTCAATCGCAAGGTTCAGGGCAATCGGAGGCCGTTCACATGACGCAGCTAAAAGCCAAGCTGGCGGAAAAGATTCAAGCGCACCGTCCGCGCACCGCCAAACTCACCAAGGAATACGCAGACGTTGTCATCGACAAGGTCGATATCGGACAGTGTATCGGCGGCGCCCGTGACGTCAGGTGTCTGGTCACCGATATTTCCTACCTCGATCCGCAGGAAGGGATTCGCTTCCGCGGCAAGACGATCCCGGAGACCTTTGCTGCGCTCCCCAAGGCCCCGGGTTCCGTCTATCCGACGGTCGAGTCCTTCTGGTACTTCCTCCTGACCGGCGACGTTCCCACCCAGGCCCAGGTGGACGAAGTCGTCGCACAGTGGAAAACACGCCAGGATGTTCCCAAGTACGTGTTTGACGTGATCCGCGCCCTGCCACGGGACAGTCATCCGATGGTAATGCTCTCCACCGGAATCCTGGCATTGCAGAAGGATTCGAAGTTCGCCGCTCACTACAACTCGGGCAAATTCAACAAGATGAACGCCTGGGAATCGCTGTACGAGGATGCCAGCGACCTCGTAGCCCGCATCCCGGTCATCGCCGCCTTCATTTACAACCTGAAGTACCGGGACGACAAGCAGGCCGCCATAGATCCCAAGCTGGACATGGGCGCGAATTTCGCCCACATGATTGGCCAGAGCGCGGAATATAGAGACGTGGCCCGCATGTACTTCATTCTCCACTCCGACCACGAATCAGGCAACGTTTCGGCCCACACCACCCACCTTGTGCACTCGGCGCTGTCAGATCCCTACTACGCGTACTCTGCCGGCCTCAATGGCCTCGCGGGCCCGCTCCACGGGCTTGCCAACCAGGAAGTGCTCAGCTGGACCATGAAATTCCAGGAGAAGTACTGTAAGAACATCGAGCCCACCAAGGAACTGATCACCAAAGCCCTCTGGGATACGCTCAATTCGGGCCAGGTCATCCCGGGCTATGGCCACGCTGTCCTGCGCAAGACCGATCCGCGCTACATGTCGCAGCGCGAATTCTGTCTCAGGACCCCAGGCCTCAAGGACGATCCGCTGTTCAAGCTGGTGTCGATGATCTTCGAGGTTGCGCCGGGCGTCCTTGGCGAGCACGGCCACACCAAGAACCCCTGGCCAAACGTCGACGCCCAATCCGGTGTCATCCAGTGGTACTACGGACTCAAGAACTGGGATTTCTACACTGTCTTGTTCGGTGTCGGGCGAGCCCTGGGCTGCATGGCCAATATCACCTGGGACCGCGCTTTGGGCTATGCCCTCGAGCGTCCCAAGTCCGTTACCACCGACATGCTCGAGAAGTGGGCCGCTGAAGGCGGCAGGAAGTAGCCGCGGCTCAGTTTGTTTTTGCAGGGTTGGAGGTTTCTCGTTGGGTGGAGCCCCCTCCGGTTGACGAGTTTTACACCGCCGCCGCGCGCAGCTTCCGGAATGGAAGGCGAGCGGCGCGGTGAATACGCGGAGCCGGATCACCCTGCCTGTATAATCGGTTGGTTCTTAGATGTAGTTGACAGGGGCTAAACGGTGACGACGGGTCGAACGGACGATTCCTCCCAGGCCATACCCGACTACCGGGAAGGGATCAAGAAGGACGTCGCCGAGATCAAGTTCCTCATCCACGACCTGCGCGTCGAGGGCTTTTTCAACGACATCCTGCATTACCAAGTCACCCTCAACACCGACCTCGAGATCTACAACATCGAACAGGCGCAGGTTCTGCACGGGGCGGATGTTCAGGAGCTGAAGTCCAAGCTCGGCGCTGCGCGTAAGGCGCTCCAGGACTATTCGAATGCGGTAAAAAGTTTCTCACCCGATCGAACGGTCCTGCTCCTCGGCAGACGCTATGTCGACGCCATCCATGAAACCTGCCATCTCATTCTCAGTCCGCTGTGGGGACGGTCGGATCAGGTACTCAGCTTCCTGCCGGAAGAGGCGCGCTCGGTGCGCTCGCGCCGCCACTACCGCAACTGCATCAGCTGGCTCTACGGCGTGCACCTGCGCATTGCGGCTTTTCGCGAAGAGGCGAACGACGCGGGCGTCAAGGAGGAGTTTGATATCGCCGAGGACATCCGCGATTTCACGCAGGATACAGTGCGCGGGTATGTAATCGAGAAGTCCGAGGCCCGCGTGGAGCTGCAACTCGAGCGCTTGGACGCGGCGGTCATTGTCGGCAGACGCCCGCGTTTCCGCCGCATGTTCTTCAACCTGGTCATGAATGCCGTCGATGCCATGGGCGGACGCAAGGCGGGCGCGGTGCGCGCGAGTACCATCGTCGAAGGCGACCACGTAGCGCTGCACGTTTGCGACGACGGCGTGGGCATGTCCCCGGGGAAGATCCAGCAACTCCTCGCCGACCGCCAGACGTTGGATGGCGAGGTCCATTCGCTCGGGTTCGTGTTTGTGCGCCAGACGGTCGCCGAGTTCGGCGGCGAATTGGCGATAGAAAGCACGATAGGGGACGGAACGACCATCACCTTGCGCCTGCCTTATCTGAAGGGCAGGATTTTGCCGGCGGACCCCTCATACCGGAGCAAGTATCGCTTGCCGGAGCAGTACCAGTCCCTGCCGATGGAGCCCGACCCAACACGAGCTTTGCCGGTGCATGCAACGATGCCCCGGGAAGCCGCAGCGGCGCCGGTCCCGCCAGCTTCGCCGACCACGCCGCAGAAGGCGCCGTCCGGCGGGGGCGGCGATGAGGAGCGCGCCTGCGGCCGGATTCTTTTTGAAGCCTACCGGAAGTCGAGGGCCCAGTTCCCCGGGTGCATATTTGGCATGGCCGTCACCGAGGACGATCGGGTCGAGATGTTCACGCACAAGCCTTACGAGCGGGAGTTCAATATCTCGCATGAGGACCTCTCGCCCATGCACTATCAGGCGACCTATCGCGGGCGCGTCGAGGAGGATGAGCTAAAGCGCCCCATTGTGATACTCAAGCCACCGCAGAGCGTCGGCGAGTACTTTGACTTCAAGGAAGTGGCGGAGGACGAACGTGGCCCCGAGCGTTTCACCAGTATGGTCCGGGACGAGGGTATTCGAATCGCGCGCAAGCTCATCGCGACGGGACTCGACCCGCAGATTTCGGTCCTCCTGTCCGGCGCATCCCGGATCTTCACCGATGTTCCTGTGATGCACGGGACCACACCGTTCCCGCTCGAGTTAATGGCGCGCCAGAGGCTGTCCGTGGAAGACGGGACCTGATGCTGGCGCGTTGAATCGAGAGGCACGGCGAGCGTCCGGCTTCGTTTCAATCCCTTTTGATTTATACTGCACCGGCCTGCCGGACCTCATCCGCGCGCGCGCAGAGTGCCGCGACGCGCGGCTCGCCGAGGTGGCGGGTCGGTTGCGCGACTCCTGAACTGTGCCGGTTCCGCTTGTTCGATCAATGTTCGACTAATGATATGCAAAGGAGATGATGATGGAGTCAACTGGTAAAGCCACGCTCAACTACGGCGAAGGCAAATCCATCGATTTCCCCGTGATCGGCGGCAGCATCGGCCCCGATGTCATCGATATCCGCACCCTCTACGGCAAGACCGGCATGTTCACCTACGACACCGGATTCCTGTCGACGGCGGCCTGCAGTTCGAAGATCACCTACATCGACGGAGACAAGGGCGAACTGATGTATCGCGGCTACCCGATCGAACAGATCGCGGGGCATTGCGACTTCCTCGAAACCTGTTACCTGCTGCTGTATGGCGAGTTGCCGAACAAGGCGCAGAAGGACGAATTTGTCGACTTGGTGACGCATCACACCATGGTGAACGAGCAGATGCAATACTTCCTGCGCGGCTTCCGCCGCGACGCGCACCCGATGGCGGTGCTGACCGGGCTGGTGGGCGCCATGTCGGCCTTCTATCACGACTCGCTTAACATCAACGACGAGAAAGACCGCGACATCTCGGCATTGCGGCTGATCGCGAAGATGCCGACGCTGGTCGCGATGTCGTACAAATACTCCATGGGGCAGCCGTATATCTATCCGCGCAACGACCTGTCGTACACGGCCAATTTCCTGCGCATGATGTTCGGTACTCCGTGCGAGGAATACAAGGTCAATGACGTCGTGGTGCGCGCGCTGGACCGCATTTTCATCCTGCATGCCGACCACGAGCAGAACGCCTCTACCTCCACGGTGCGGCTGTGCGGCTCGTCGGGAACGAACCCGTTTGCCGCGATCGCAGCCGGAGTCGCCTGCCTGTGGGGGCCGGCGCACGGCGGTGCGAACGAAGCGTGCCTGAACATGCTGCAGGAAATCCAGGCACAGGGCGGCACGGCCAAGCTCGGCGAATTCGTCGCCAAGGCGAAGGACCCGAACTCAGGCGTGCGCCTCATGGGCTTCGGGCACCGGGTGTACAAGAACTACGACCCGCGCGCCAAGCTCATGCGCGAAACCTGCTACGAGGTGCTGGGCGCACTGGGCCTGGGGAACGACCCCATGTTCAAACTCGCCATGGCGCTGGAAAAGGTGGCGCTCGAAGACGATTATTTCGTCAAGCGCAAGCTCTACCCGAACGTCGACTACTACTCGGGCATCGTGCAGAAGGCGCTCGGCATCCCGGTGTCGATGTTCACCGGCATCTTCTCGCTAGCTCGGACAGTGGGTTGGATCGCGCAGTGGCAGGAAATGATCACCGATCCGGAGTACAAGATCGGCCGGCCGCGCCAACTCTACACCGGCCCCACCAGGCGCGACGTCAAGGCTATCGACAAACGCTGAAAACACTGACAAGATAAAGCTGTACCGGGAAGGGTACGCAGGGGGCGCCAGGCATGCCTGGGGCTTCTTCGTAGCCTTCTTGGTTTTTGTGTCTGTCGATGTTCATTTTCCTTGACGGGAGCCGCCGCGATGATGAAACAGTTTCAGGGCAACTCCTACCTTTTCGGCGGCAACGCCCCTTACATCGAGGACCTGTACGAGTCCTACCTGGACAATCCGGGCTCGGTGCCGGACCAGTGGCGCGCATACTTCGATCAGATGCAGCTCGTGCCCGGCCCGGGCAAGGGCGCCCAGGACCGCGATGTCGCGCATGCGCCGATCGTCGAATCGTTTGCCCTGCGCGCCAAACAAGGCACCCTGCGCCCCGGCGCGACGCAGACCGACCTGACCGTCGCGCGCAAACAGGTGTATGTGCAGCAGTTGATCGCGGCCTACCGCATCCTCGGTTCGCGCTGGGCCCAGCTCGACCCGCTCAAGCGCCAGGAGCGCCCGCAGATTCCCGAGCTGGAGCCGGCGTTCTACGATCTGACAGAAACCGACATGGATACCAAGTTCGAAGCGGCGAGCCTGTACTTCGGTCAGGAGCGCATGACCCTGCGCGAGATTATCAAGGGCCTGCGCGAGACCTACTGCGGCTCGGTCGGAATCGAATACATGTACATCAGCGACCCGGCGCAAAAACGCTGGCTGCAGCAGCGCTTCGAGTCGATCCGCTCCATGCCGGCGTTTTCGGCCGACACCAAGAAGCATATTCTGGACCGCCTCACCGCCGCCGAAACCCTGGAAAAGTACCTGCACACGCGCTACGTCGGACAGAAACGGTTTTCGCTCGAGGGCGGCGAGAGCGTCATTCCGTGCGTGGACGAACTGATCCAGCGCTGCGGCAGCCAGGGCGTGCAGGAGATAGTCGTCGGCATGGCCCACCGCGGACGGCTCAACGTGCTGGTCAACGTGCTGGGCAAAATGCCCAAGGACCTGTTCGCCGAGTTCGAAGGCAAACATGGTGACGATCTGCATTCGGGCGACGTCAAATACCACAAGGGTTTTTCCTCCGATGTGTCCACGCCAGGCGGCCCGGTGCACCTGTCGCTTGCGTTCAACCCGTCGCACCTGGAAATCGTCAACCCGGTGGTGGAAGGCTCGGTGCGCGCGCGTCAGCGCCGCCGCGGCGACAAGGACGGGACCCAGGTGATGCCGATCCTGCTGCACGGCGACGCCGCCTTCGCCGGGCAGGGGGTGGTGATGGAGACCCTCAACCTGTCGAACACCCGCGGCTACGGCACCGGCGGCACGGTGCACGTCGTAATCAACAATCAGATCGGGTTTACCACCTCGGACCCGCGCGATTCGCGCTCGACGCTGTACTGCACCGACGTGGCCAAGATGGTGGAGGCGCCGATTTTCCATGTCAACGGCGACGACCCGGAGGCGGTGGTGCTGGTGACCCAGATTGCGCTCGATTACCGCATGGAATTCCACCGCGATGTCGTGGTGGACATCGTCTGCTTCCGCAAACTGGGCCATAACGAGCAGGACACGCCTTCGGTGACGCAGCCCCTGATGTACAAGAGGATAGCGGCGCACCCCGGCACGCGCAAACTTTACGCCGACAAGCTCCTGGCTCAGGGCGTCATTGCGGACAAGGATGCCGACGAGCTGATCAAGGGCATGCGCACGGCGCTCGATGCCGGGCAACATACCGCCGATCCGGTGATTTCCAATTTCAAGAGCCAGTTTGCGGTCGACTGGGTGCCTTTTCTCGAGCGCAAATGGACCGACGCCGCCGATACCGCGGTGCCGCTGGCTGAATTACAGCGCATGGCGCAACGCATTACAGAAGTTCCGGCGAACTTCAAGCCGCATTCGCTGGTGGAGAAGGTGATCGCCGACCGCAAGGCCATGGGCGAGGGCAGGCTGCCTGTCGATTGGGGCATGGCCGAGCACTTCGCCTATGCCACGCTGGTGGCGAGCGGCTATGCCGTGCGCCTCTCCGGCCAGGACTCCGGCCGCGGCACGTTCGTCCACCGCCATTGCGTATTGCATGATCAGAACCGCGAGAAATGGGATTCGGGCACCTACATCCCACTGCAGCACGTCAACGAGAAGCAGGCCCCGTTCACCGTGATCGACTCGGTGCTGTCCGAGGAGGCGGTGCTCGGTTTCGAATACGGCTATGCCACCGCCGAGCCCAACGAGATGGTGATCTGGGAAGCGCAGTTCGGCGACTTCGCCAACGGCGCGCAGGTGGTCATCGATCAGTTCATTTCGTCGGGCGAAACCAAATGGAACCGGGTCTGCGGCCTGGTGATGATGCTGCCGCACGGTTACGAAGGGCAGGGGCCGGAGCACTCTTCGGCGCGCCTGGAGCGCTATCTGCAGCTTTGCGCCGAGCACAACATGCAGGTGGTGGTGCCTTCGAACGCGGCACAGATGTTCCACCTGCTGCGGCGGCAGATGATACGGCTGTTCCGCAAGCCGCTGATCATCATGACGCCCAAGTCGCTGCTGCGCAACAGGGAGGCGATGTCGCCGCTCGCGGAATTCGCCAAGGGCCAGTTCCACACCGTCATCGGCGAGATCGGGCACATCGACCCGGAATCGGTCAAGCGCGTCATCTGCTGCAGCGGCAAGGTGTATTACGATCTGGTGGCGGAACGGCGCGCGCACGACATCAAGGGAGCGGCGATCATCCGCATCGAGCAGCTTTATCCGTTTCCGCACAAGGCCTACCTCGCGGAGCTGAAGCGTTACCCGAATGCGAGCCAGGTGGTCTGGTGCCAGGAAGAGCCGCAGAACCAGGGTGCCTGGTACCAGACGCGGCACTATTTCGTCGAGAACATGCGCGACGACCAGACGCTGCACTATGCCGGCCGCTCGTCTTCCGCCTCGCCTGCCGTCGGCTACTACGCCAAGCACCAGGAACAGCAGAAAGCGCTGATCGCCGCGGCGTTCGGCAAGTTCAAGGGGCCGGCGGCGTCGAAGTAGAACGTTCGGGCGCAGCGGAAGGCGACTAATCCTGGTTTCCCGTCCGCTGCGGCAACGAGTTTCCTGTAGTATCACGATCACCGGCGCACAAGCTGGCGTTAGGCAAGAAGGTAATACCCGGGCGCGAAACGCGCACCTGTTTTTGCGGTACGCGGCCAAAGGGATACCCGGCGGCAGCGAAAAAAACTGAACGGAGCCGTCATGTTAGTCGAAGTAAAAGTGCCGCAGCTGTCCGAGTCGGTGGCAGAAGCGACGCTGCTCAGCTGGCACAAGAAGGTGGGCGACGCCGTCGCCCGCGACGAAAACCTCATCGATGTCGAGACCGACAAAGTAGTGCTGGAGCTTCCGGCGCCCGCGGGCGGCGTCATCACCCGGATCGACAAGGAGGACGGCGGCACCGTCGTCTCGGGCGAGGTGATCGCCATGATCGACACTGCGGCGGACTCGGCCGCGGCCGTAGCCAAGGCGGCCGAGCGGCCGGCGGCCCCGGTGGCGCAGGCGGCAAAGCAGGTATCGGAGCAGAGCAAGCTGATGCCCGCGGCGCGCAAGATGGTCGAGGACAACAAGCTCGATCCCGGCGCCATCGCCGGCAGCGGCCGCGACGGCCGCGTCACCAAGGCAGATGTCATCACCCACATGGAAGGCGGCGGCGCGGCCCGCCCCGTCCCGTCCGCGCCGGCGCGCGCGCCTGCGGCGCCCGCGCCCGCCCTGCCGGCGGTGCCGGCGCCGATCAATGTCGACAAGCTGCTCGCCGGGCGGCCCGAACAGCGCGTGCCGATGTCGCGCTTGCGCGCGCGCGTGGCCGAGCGCCTGCTGCAATCGCAATCCACCGCGGCGATCCTCGCGACCTTCAACGAGGTCAACATGCAGCCGGTGATAGATCTGCGCAGCAAACACAAAGACAAGTTCGAGAAGGAACACGGGGTGAAGCTCGGCTTCATGTCCTTCTTCGTCAAGGCCGCGGTGTACGCGCTGAAAAAATACCCGATTGTCAACGCCTCGGTGGACGGCAACGAAATCGTCTATCACGGTTATTTCGACATCGGCGTGGCCGTGGGCAGCCCGCGCGGGCTGGTGGTGCCGGTGTTGCGCGACGCCGACCAGATGAGTTTCGCCCAGATCGAGAAAACCATTGCCGATCTGGGCAAACGCGCGGCGGAAGGCAAGCTCGCCATGGAAGAGCTCACCGGCGGCACCTTCTCGATTTCCAACGGCGGCGTGTTCGGCTCGATGCTGTCCACCCCCATCATCAACCCGCCGCAGTCGGCGATCCTCGGCATTCACGCGACGAAGGAGAGGGCGGTGGTGGAAAACGGGCAGATCGTGATCCGGCCGATGAACTATTTCGCGCTCTCCTATGACCACCGCATCATCGATGGCCGCGAGGCGGTGTTGTCGCTGGTGGCGATGAAGGACGCGTTGGAAGACCCGGTGCGCCTGTTGCTGGATCTTTGATTGGTACCACGAAGCGCGCGGAGGAGGACAGCTCCATTCGCGGCCGCGCCTGCTGCGCTCAACTAGCGGAAGCCCAGTTCATGCTCAAATCATTCGAAGTCGTCGTCATCGGCGCCGGCCCGGCCGGGTACATCGCCGCGATCCGCTGCGCCCAGCTCGGTTTTTCCACCGCGGTCATCGACGAGTGGAAGAACGAAAAGGGCGAGGCCAGGCTCGGCGGCACCTGCCTCAACGTCGGCTGCATTCCGTCGAAGGCACTGCTGGAATCATCGGAAAATTACGAACGCGTGGCCTACAAATTCGGCAACCACGGAATTTCCGTCACCAGGGCGAGAATCGACGTCGCAAAGATGCAGGCGCGCAAGGACAAGATCGTGTCCGAGCTCACCGGCGGCATCGAGTTTCTGTTCAGGAAAAACAAGATCACCTGGTTGAAAGGCCACGGCAAGCTTGCGGGCAGCGGAGAGAAATACCTGGTCGAAGTCGCTGACGGGGGAGCGGCCGAGACCGTCGAGGCGAACCACGTCGTCATCGCCACGGGTTCGACCGCGCGCCACCTGCCCGGGCTGCAGGTGGACAACGAAACCATATGCGACAACATCGGCGCCCTCGCTTTCAATGCGGTGCCGGACAAGCTCGGCGTCATCGGTGCGGGCGTGATCGGGCTGGAGCTCGGAAGCGTGTGGCGGCGGCTGGGCGCGAAAGTCACGGTGCTCGAAGCATTGCCGAATTTTCTCGGGGCCGCCGACGAGGCGGTGGCGAAGGAAGCGTGGAAGGTGTTCGTCAAGGAGCAGGGGCTGGAGATCAAGCTCGGCGTGAACATCGGCAAGGTCAGCCGCGGCAAGCGCGGCGTCACGGTCGAGTACGAAAGCGGCGAAGGCAAGCAGGCGCTCGACTGCAACAAGCTGGTGGTGTCGGTCGGGCGGGTGCCGAATACGCGCGACCTCGGCGCGGATACCGTCGGACTGAAGATCGACGAGCGCGGTCTGATCGAGGTGGATGAACATTGCCGCACCAGCCTGCCGAACGTGTACGCGGTCGGTGACGTGGTGCGCGGCCCGATGCTCGCGCACAAGGGCATGGACGAAGGCGTAATGGTGGCCGAACGCATCGCCGGCCAGGGCGGATTCGTCAATCTCGACACCATCCCCTGGGTCATCTATACCGCGCCGGAAATCGCCTGGGTGGGCAAGTCCGAGCGGCAGCTGAAGGCAGCGGGCGTGGCCTATCGCGCCGGCCAGGTGCCGTTCGCGCACAACGGCCGCGCCATGGGCCAGGACGAGACCGCCGGTTTCGTGAAAATTCTCGCCGAGGCCAGGACCGACCGCGTCCTCGGCATCCACATCATCGGCTCGCACGCCTCGGAGATGATCGCCGAGGCGGTGATGGCGCTGGAATTCGGCGCCAGCGCCGAGGACATCGCGCGCATCTGCCACGCCCATCCCTCGTTGTCCGAGGTGATGCATGAGGCGGCGCTCGCGGTGGACAAGCGCGCGTTGCACATGTAACCGGGGCCGGCAGTCGCGGCGTCGCGGGCTTCCAATCTTCGCATTCAATCAGAAAGGCGCATCAGCATGGACAAGTTCAAAGCATTCCGCATCGATGAAGTGGACAAGAAGACCGTCGCCGGGTTCGTCGACATGAGCCTGGATGAGCTCGACCCGGGCGAGGTGGTGATACGCGTCGCCTATTCGGGCGTCAACTACAAGGACGCGCTCGCCGCCACCGGCGTGGGCAAGGTGATCCGCCGCTTTCCCTGCGTCGGCGGCATCGACCTGTCGGGGACTGTGGTCGAGTCCGGCGACGTGCGCTTCAACAAGGGCGATGCGGTCATCGCCACCAGCTACGACATCGGCGTGGCACACCACGGCGGTTACGCCGAGTATGCGCGTGTGCCGGCCGACTGGGTGGTGCCCATGCCCAGGGGCTTGAACTTATTCGAGGCCATGGCGCTGGGTACCGCGGGCTATACCGCTGCTCTCGGAGTGGTGCGCATGGAATTGAATGGCCTCGCGCCGGCCAACGGACCGGTGATCGTTTCCGGCGCCAGCGGCGGCGTCGGTTCGATCGCGGTGGACATCCTCGCGGGCCTGGGCTATCAGGTGGTGGCGCTGACCGGCAAGGAGAGCGAAACCGATTACCTCAAGGGCCTGGGCGCAAAAGAAGTGAAACTGCGTCAAAGCCTGGATCTGACCAGGATCCGGCCGCTGGACAAGGCGCTGTGGGCGGGCGCGGTGGACAATCTCGGAGGCGACGTCCTTGCCTGGATGGCAAGCACCATGCAGCAGGGCGGCACCATCGCCAGCATCGGCCTCGCGGCGAGCACCACGCTCAACACCACGGTGCTGCCCTTCATCCTGCGCGGCGCCTGCCTGCTCGGCATCGATTCGGGCTACACGCCGATGCCGTTGCGGCGGCAGGTGTGGCAGCGCCTGGCCACGGACATGAAGCCCAGGCACCTCGCCGGCATGACCCGCACCATCGCGTTCGAGCAGTTGCCTGGCGTGTTCGACGATTTCATCAAGGGCAAGGCCAAGGGGCGCATCGTTGTTGACCTGGCGGCGTGATAACGACAGGTTTGTGGGGCGTATCAAGCGCTGTCGGTTGCGGTGGGCGGCCGTTGCGCGCTCCGCGCGCCAACCGTGGTTTCTGCGCGGATGAAAAGCGTATCCGCGCAGAAATCACGGTTATGGATAAAAGCAGGGGCGGTTCGGGGTGTTTTTTATACAAGATCGTCGATTGTGCACGGATGTGCTTTTCATCCGTGCACAATCGACGATCGGCGCGGACGGTTTCTCGTCCGCGCAAAATCGCAATTCTGCAATACGGAGTGGTGCGATTTAGGTCGCCACGTCTATGCGGCGTGCGTAAGCCCCGAGTAAGCTGCCGGTAGCATAGTTCTCGGGGACGGGCGGGATGTCGCCAGTGTGCAAGGGGAGAGAGATGGGGACCAAATACCAGGAGTTTCACCAGCGCTCGATCGGTGATCCCGAGGGATTCTGGGGCGAGCAGGCGAAGCTGATCGATTGGCACAAGCCCTTTGGCAAGGTGCTGGATTACAGCCGGCCGCCGTTTGCGAAGTGGTTCGTCGGCGGCGAGACCAATCTCTGCCACAACGCGGTCGACCGCCATCTCAAGGACCGGGCGGACCAGAATGCGCTGATTTTCGTCTCCACCGAAACCGGCGTGGAGAAGACCTACAGCTTCCGCGAACTGCATGCCGAGGTGAATCGCTGGGCCGCCATGATGCAGGGCCTGGGCGTGGGTAAGGGCGACCGCGTGCTGATCTATATGCCCATGATCCCCGAAGCCTGCTTTGCGATGCTCGCCTGCGCGCGCATCGGCGCCATCCATTCGGTGGTGTTCGGCGGTTTCGCTTCGCACAGCCTGGCGAGCCGCATCGACGATGCCAAACCCAAACTCGTCATCAGCGCCGACGCTGGTTCGCGCGCGGGAAAGATAGTGCCGTACAAACCGTTGCTGGACGAGGCGATGCGGCTGGCGAAATTCCCGCCGGAGAAAGTGATTCTGTTTGACCGCGGCCTCGACCGGGGCATGACGCGGGTGGCCGGGCGCGACCTCGACTGGGCCGAGTTGCGCGCGCAGCACCTGAGCGCGCAAGTACCCTGTGTCTGGCTGGAATCGAACGAAGCTTCCTACATTCTCTACACCTCGGGCACCACCGGCCATCCCAAGGGCGTACAGCGCGATGTCGGCGGACACGCCGTGGCGCTGGCCGCGTCGATGAAGCACATCTATTGCGGCAACGCCGGCGAGACCTATTTTTCCACCTCGGACATCGGCTGGGTGGTGGGGCATTCGTACATCATCTACGGGCCGCTGATTGCCGGCATGGCGACCATCATGTACGAGGGCACGCCGGTGCGCCCGGATGCCGGCATCCTGTGGAAGATCGTCGAAAAGTACAAGGTCACGGTCATGTTTAGCGCGCCCACTGCCATCCGCGTGCTGAAAAAACAGGATCAGACCTTCCTGAAAAAATACGATCTGTCTTCGTTGCGGTATTTGTTCCTTGCGGGGGAGCCGCTGGACGAACCGAGTCACCGCTGGATAACCGAGGGTCTGGGCCGCCCGGTCATCGACCATTACTGGCAGACCGAAACCGGCTGGCCGCTGCTGACCTCGGTCCCGGGTGTGGAGCAAACGCCGATCAAGTTCGGCAGCCCGTCCTTTCCCGCCTATGGCTACAACGTGAAACTGTTGCACGAGGCCACGACGGAGGAAGTCGGCACCGGGGAGAAAGGGGTGGTGGTCATCGTTCCGCCGCTGCCGCCCGGCTGCATGAGCACGGTGTGGGGCGACGACGAGCGCTTCGTCAAAACCTATTTCGAAACCATTCCCGGCAAGCTGGTGTATTCGACCTTCGACTGGGGCATACGCGACACGGACGGCTATTACTTCATCCTCGGCCGCACCGATGACGTGATCAACGTCGCCGGACATCGCCTGGGCACGCGCGAAATCGAGGAGGCGATCAGTTCGCACCCGGCGATCGCGGAAGTCGCGGTGATCGGCGTCGCCGACCAGCTGAAGGGGCAGGTGCCGGTCGCGTTTGCCGTGCTCAAGGACCCGGGCCAGAGCGCAAACAGCCAGGGGAGGATGCAGCTCGAGGGCGAGGTGATGAAAACGGTGGACCGGCAGTTGGGCGCCATCGGGCGGCCGGCGCGGGTGCATTTCGTGACGCTGCTGCCGAAGACGCGTTCAGGCAAAGTGCTGCGCCGCTCGATTCAGGCGCTGTGCGAAGGACGCGACCCGGGCGACCTCACCACCATAGAGGACGCGAGCGCGCTGCAGCAAATCAGGGACGCCCTGGGGGCGAAGGCCTGAGGCGCGGAGAGCGCATTGTCACCGCAACAAATACAGAGCATCGCGCGGGAATTGCTGGACGCGCACGACCACGCCAGGGTGATCGGCTCCTTTGCCGCGCGTGATCCGGATTTCGACCTGGATAGCGCTTATCAGGTGGCGGCGGAACTCATGCGGACGCGCCGCAACCGCGGCAGCCGGCCGGTAGGGCGCAAGATCGGGTTCACCAACCGCGGCATCTGGGCACTGTACGGCGTGGATGCGCCGATGTGGGCGCATCTCTATGACGACAGCGTGAGCTACGCTAGGAACGGAAAAGCCGAGGTTTCGCTCGCCGGCACGGTGTCGCCGCGCATGGAGCCGGAAATCCTGTTCAAGCTGCGCGCCCCCGTTCCCGTCGCCTGCAACGATGCGGAGCAACTCCTGCGCTCGGCCGAGTGGTATGCGCACAGTGTCGAGGTCGTGCACAGCCATTTCGACTGGAAATTCAAACTCGCCGACGCGACCGCAGACTGGGCCTGCCACGCGCGCCTGGTCATCGGTGAGCCGCAGCTGATTCGCGAACAGGATATTCCCTCACTCGCGCGGGCGCTGCCTGCGATGAAGGCGGCGCTGCTCAAGGGCGGCGTCAGGCAGATCGAAGGCATCGGCGCCAATGTGCTCGGCAGCCCGGCCTACGCGCTGGGTTTTCTCGCCGATCTGCTGTCGGAGCAGGCGTTCATGCAGCCACTTGGAGCGGGTGAACTGGTCAGTACCGGCACCATCACCGACGCCCTGCCGGTCAATCCGGGCGAAACCTGGGCGACCGAGATCACCGGGCTGCCGCTGCAGAATCTGACCATTTCCTATACGGACTGAACAGTCAGTGATAGCACTGCTGCAGCGCGTTGCGCAGGCCACAGTCGAGGTCGACGGAACGGGCATCGGCAAAATCGGTCAAGGCCTGCTGGTGCTCGTCTGCGCCGAGCGCGGCGACGACCGAACCCAAGCCGATCGGCTGCTCGAACGCGTGCTCGGTTACCGGGTGTTTGCGGACACCGAAGGCAAAATGAACCTGAGCCTGCGCGAAGTGCGGGGCGGCCTGCTGCTGGTGCCCCAGTTCACGCTCGCGGCGGACACGCATAAGGGCATGCGCCCCAGCTTCACCCCAGCCGCGCCGCCGCAGGAGGGCGAGCGGCTGTTCGATTACTTTGCCGGCCGGGCGCGGGCCTCGTACCCCGTTGTCGAAACCGGGCGTTTCGGCGCGCATATGCAGGTGAGCCTCACCAACGACGGACCGGTGACCATCTGGCTGAGGGCGAAGCCGGGGGAAGAATAGGCCGGCAACTTGCTACAATGCAGGCCTATGATCCATACACTCCCAGGCGGCAAGCCGGTACCCGGCCCGGAATACCTTGCGCGCACGCGTTTTATCGATTCCGACAGCGATGCCGTGCGCCGCTTCGCGCAGCGCGCGGCGGGCGCCGAGACGAGCGACATAGGACGCGCGGTGAAGTTGTTTTACGCGGTGCGCGACGGCATACGCTACGATCCGTTTTCCATGCGCCTGGATCCGGAAATCTACGTGGCGAGCCATGTGCTGGCGGCAAAGTCGGCGTACTGCATCCCCAAGGCCATCCTGCTTGCCGCGGCGGCGCGGGCGTTGCATATCCCCTGCGCGATCGGGCTTTCCGACGTGGTCAACCATCTGACCACGGAAAAACTCAAAGCGCTCATGGGCGGCACGACGTATTTCATGCACCACGGCTATGCGGTGCTCTACCTCGAGGGCCAATGGGTGAAAGCAGCGCCGGCTTTCAATATCGAACTGTGCAGCCGTTTTGGGGTGCTGCCGACGGAGTTCGACGGCCGCTCGGATGCGATCTTTCAGCCCTATGACGCGAAACAACGCCGTCACATGGAATATGTCAAGGACCACGGCACCTGGTCCGACTTTCCCTATGAAAAAGTCGACGCGGATTTTCGCGCGTTTTACCCGGTCAATACTTTTGTCGAGAGTGATCCGGGCGAAAGATTCGAGGACGGAGTGCGGCTTGGATAGGCCGGCATAGCAATCCCCACAGTCCATCCCGCAGCATGCAGCAGTCCTACCAGAAATCGCTCCTCGTTTCCGAGCAGCATGACATTGCGCTGAACGTCGCGCGCGTGATGCTGGAGGGGTTCAACAAGCACTACCGCATTTTTCGCGAAGCCTGCCAGGCGGCCAAGCGCCATTTCGAAACCGGCAACTGGCCAGCAGTGCAGCAGGCCTACCGCGAGCGCATCGATTTCTACGACAAGCGGGTGATGGAGGCGGTCAAGCGGATCGAGAACCGGTTCCGCCCGGAGATGCTCGGTGACGCGGCGTGGCAGCAGATCAAGCTGCACTACATCGGCCTCCTGACCTATCACAAGCAGCCGGAGTGCGCGGAGACGTTCTTCAACTCGGTGTGCTGCAAGATCCTGCAACGGACTTATTTCCACAACAACTTCATTTTCGTGCGTCCCGCGGTATCGACCGAGCACATCGACGCCGAACCGCCGTCGTACCGCTCCTACTATCCGGGGAAATACGGTCTACGCCGCACGCTGGCGCGCATGCTGCAGGACATCGGCCTGCAGCGCCCGTTCGCCGACATTCGCCGCGACCTCGGCTTTGTGCTGCGCATATGGCGCAGGATCCTGCCGCGGCCGCTGTTCCTGGAAGCGAACCACCAGATTCAGATCCTGTCGTCGCTGTTCTATCGCAACAAGGGCGCCTACCTCGTCGGCAGGATGATCAACGGCAATCAGGACTATCCGTTCGTGATTCCGGTGCTGCACGACGCGGACGGGATGCTGTTCCTGGACACGGTGCTGCTGGAACGCCAGCAGCTCGATATCTTCTTCAGCACCAACCGCGCGTATTTCCTGGTGGACATGGAAGTCCCGTCGGCCTACGTGCAGTTCCTGCGCGGGCTTTTGCCGTATAAGCCGCAATGGGAGATTTACACCCTGCTCGGGCTGCAAAAGCACGGCAAGAATCTTTTTTACCGCGATTTCCTCCATCACCTGCGCCATTCCAGCGACGATTTCATCATCGCGCCCGGCATCCGTGGCCTGGTGATGTCGGTGTTTACCCTGCCTTCTTATCCCTACGTGTTCAAGGTGATCAAGGACGTCATCGCGCCGCCCAAGGAAGTCACACGCCAACTGGTCAAGGAAAAATACTGGCTGGTGAAGCACCATGACCGCGTCGGGCGCATGGCCGATACGCTGGAATACTCCGACGTCGCTTTTCCGAAAAAGCGCTTCACCCGCGAATTGCTCGACGAGTTGCGCGCTCTGGCCCCCTCGCTGATCGAGGAGGGGGGCGACAGCATCGTCATCAAGCACATGTATATCGAGCGGCGCATGGTGCCGCTCAACATTTTCCTCGACAAGGCTGACGACCGGCAGCGCGACCACGTCATCGAGGAATACGGCCGCGCGATCAAGCAGCTTGCCGCGGCCAACATCTTCGCCGGCGACCTGCTGTTCAAGAACTTCGGCGTGACCCGCTATGGCCGGGTGGTGTTCTACGACTACGACGAGATCGACTACCTGAGCAACTGCAATTTCCGCAAACTGCCCGAGGCGCAGACCGAGGAGCAGGAAATGGCCGCCGAACCCTGGTATTCGGTCGCGCCGGGCGATATCTTTCCCGAGGAATTCGCCACCTTTCTCCTGACCGACGAGCGCGTGCGCGATTGCTTCATGCGCCATCACGGTGACCTGCTCGATGTCGCTTCCTGGCGCGCGACACAGCGGCAGATCGACGCGGGGCAGATGCAGGACGTCTTTCCCTACTCCGAGGCGCTGCGTTTCTGCAATTTGTTCGGGCCGCGCGCCTAATCCTCTTCGCGCGCCGCCTTGTACTGCGAGGTCAGCTGCTGCTGCATCTGCGCCGGCACCTGGGCATAGTGGCTGAACTCGACCGAGTACGAGCCCTGTCCGCCGGTGATCGAGCGCAGGCGGTTCTGGAAGTCGATCAGTTCCGCCAGCGGCACCTGGCCGGTGGTGCTGATCACGTCGGCGGAGCGCTGCTCCGTGCCGGTGATCTGGCCGCGTTTGGAGGCGATCTCCGCCGTCATGTCGCCGACATAGGCTTCCGGCGCATCGATGTCGATGTCGACGATGGGTTCGAGCATGATCGGCCCCGCCTTGGCGAAGGCATCGATCACCGCTTTGCGGCCGGCCGAGACGAAAGCGATTTCCTTCGAGTCCACCGCGTGGCTCTTGCCGTCATACACGGTCACGCGCAGGTCCTCGACCGGATAGCCTGCGATCACGCCCGCGTCCAGCGCCATGCGCACGCCTTTCTCCACCGCCGGGATGAACACGGTCGGTATCACGCCGCCTTTAACCTGGTCGACGAATTCGTAGCCCGCGCCGCGCGGCAGCGGTTCTATTCTCAGATACACCTCGCCGAACTGGCCGGCACCGCCGGTCTGTTTCTTGTGGCGGCAGTGGCCTTCGGCCTTGCGGCTGATGGTTTCGCGGTAAGGAATGCGCGGTGGCCTGGTTTCCAGCTCCAGCTTGTACTGCTGGGTCAGTTTCTCCAGCTTGGTCCTCAAGTGCAGCTCGCCCAGAGCGCGGATCACGGTCTCGTTGGTGGCGGGATGGCGCTCCATGCGAAAACAGGGATCCTCCAGCTCCAGTTTGTGCAGCACCTCGAACAGGCGCTGCTCGTCGCCTTTTTTCTTCGTCTCCACCGCGAGCCCGTGCATGGGCACGGGAAACTCGAGCGGACGCAGGTGAATGTGGTCCTCGTCGTGCGAGTCGTGCAGCACCGCGTCGAACTCGATTTCGTCGACCTTGGAGACGGCGCCGATGTCGCCCGGAACCAGGGCGTCCGTTTCGACGTATTCCTTCCCCTGCAGCAGGTACAGGTGCGCGACCTTGAATGGGCGGTTGCCGTCGCCGATGAACAGCTGCGATTCGCGCTTCACCGTTCCCTGGTGCACGCGAAATACGCCGAGCTTGCCGACATAAGGGTCCATGATGACCTTGAACACATGGGCGAGCACGTGCTTGGCCGGATCGGGTTCGGCGTGGAATTCCACCGCGTTCGCGCCTTCTCCCCTGAGAAATGGCGGCGGGTTGCCCTCCGTGGGGTTGGGCGCGAGCTTGGCAAAGACATCGAGCAATTCGCCCACGCCGGTTCCGGTCCTGGCGGAGACGAAGCAAACGGGTATCAGGTGGCGTTCGCGCAGTGCCTTTTCGAACGGCGCGTGCAGCTGCTCGGCGCTGATCTCCCCCTGCTCCAGGTAGAGCGCCATCAGCGCCTCGTCGACTTCCACCACCTGGTCGACCAGCGCCGCATGGGCTGCCTTGACCGAGGAGAAATCGGACTCCCCGTCGGGGTTGAAGAAACAGTCGACGATGTCCTTGCCCGCATGCGCGGGCAGATTGATCGGCAGGCATTCCTTGCCGAAGGTTCCCTGGAGATCGCTGAGCAGCGCGGGCAGGTCGACGTTCTCGGCGTCGATCTTGTTCACCACGATCATGCAGCAGAGCTTGCGCGCTTGCGCCCATTTCATCATGCGCCGCGTGGCAAGTTCGATGCCGGTCTGGGCGTTGATGACGACGATCGCGGTCTCTACCGCGGCGAGCGCGCCTATCGCCTGGCCGGTGAAATCGGGATAGCCGGGCGTATCGATCAGGTGAATGTGGGTATCGCGCCAGGCAAAATTCACCAGCGCGGTGTTGAGCGAGTGGCCATAGGATTTTTCCAGAGGGTCGTAGTCGCAGACGGTATTGCCGCGCTCGACGCTGCCGGGCGCCTTGATTGCGCCGGCGCGTGCGAGCAGCGCTTCGGTCAAAGTGGTCTTGCCGGTCGCACCATGGCCCACAAGCGCAATGGTACGGATGGCTTCGGTTGTGTACTTCGGCATATTGCTTCCTTTATTTTCACGCGGCAACGACAGCGGGGCGATTCCGTTTCCAGAGTTTCATTTTAGCATCGCCGGCCCATGTTTGCGCCATGCGCGGAAGCTTGTTCCTGCATTACTCTGGATCGTCCAACGCGAGATCGAGATGGCCAAGCTCACCCCAACTTTGCATTTGCCAGACGCCCAAGCGGTGGCGGAAACGATTGACGCCGGTGTTGTGCAGCGGGAAGTCGCGCGGCGCTTGCAGAGGCATCGACCGCGCATGGCGGTAGAGCATCGCGAGCACGCCGCCATGCGTGACCACCGCCAGGGTCAATCCGGCATGGCGTGTCGCAAGCTCGGTGAAACAGGCAACGCTGCGCTGGAACAATTGGCCTACGCTTTCCCCCTCCGGAATGATGTAATCGGGGTCGCGGCTCCTGAAGCGGGTGTAGTCGTCGGGGTAGCGCGCTTGCACTTCATCCGGGGTCAGGCCCTGAAAAATCCCCATGTGCCGTTCGCGCAGACGCGGCTCGACCACGATGTCGTGCCCGCTGCGCATGGCGATGGCGCTCGCGGTCTGAAGCGCCCGTCCGAGATCGCTGGAGAGCAACAGGTCGAAGCGCTCCCTGGCCAGGTACTCGCCCAAGGCGTCGGCCTGCGCCAGGCCCGCGGCATTGAGCGCGCTGTTGAGATGCCCCTGGAAGCGGCTCTGAGTATTCCACGCGGTCTCGCCGTGGCGTATGGCGATGAGATTGGTGGCCGTCTGGGATGGCATGCGTCTAATGCTTCGCCGAGCCGAGCGCGACCACTGCTCCGACCACGACCAGCGCGCCCACAAATTGCAGCGGCGCGACGCTCTGGCCGAGAACGGGCCAGGCGAGGAACAACACCGCGATCGGTTCGAAATTGAGCGCCGCAGAATTGTTCAGGGCGTCGAGGCGCGGCAGCAGCACGAACAGCGCGGTGAACGCGGTGCCGTAGAACAGCATGAGCAGGCCGAGTCCCAGCCATCCACCCGGGTTCGCCGGCAGCGCAAGATCACCCGCAACCGCGCCCGCCGCCAGCAGCAGCACGGCGACGGTGCTCATGGTGAGGAGCGTGCGCAGCCTGCCATCCACGTCCTTGAGCCAGCGTGAGGTCAGGAACAGCGCAGCTGCGAATGACACTGCGGCGCCGAGGGCATAGCCCACGCCGGCGCCGATCTCGGCCCAGCGCCCGGCGATGTTGCCGCTCGCGCCGAACACATCGAGCGCGAGCGCGAGCCCGCACAGCGCGACGGGCATGGCGATCAGCGCGCGCCGCGCCGGACGCTCGCCGCCCGCGGTCCAGGAGATGAGCGTGAACATCATCGGAAAGGTGTTGAAAGCGAGCAGCGCGAGCGCCACCGGAATGCGCGCGACCGCCGAGTAGATGCAGTAGCTTTGCACCGCGATGAGAACGCCCACCGCCACGCCGCGCCAACGCGTTGCCGCCGGCAGCGCCAGCGGCACGCGGCTTACCAGGAGCAGCACCCCGACGAACAGCGCCGCGCCGATGGAGCGCGCGGCGACCGCGGTAGTGACGTTGACGCCGTGATCGAAGGCGACGCGGGCGGCGATGTGGTTGCTGCCGAAGACCGTGGCGATGACGAGCAGTATCGCGATGCTCAGCCAGCGCGGGATGGCTTTGTGCGGCAGCGCTATACGACCCCCCGCGCGGCGGCGAAAACGGTCACGCGACAGCCACCGGGATCTTGAATTCCCTGATTCTCTTTTCCCACTCCGCCGGGCCGGTCTGATGCACCGAGGCGCCGCTGGAGTCCACGGCCACGGTTACGGGCATATCCTTCACGTCAAATTCGTAAATCGCTTCCATGCCGAGGTCGCCGAAGGCAAGCACGCGCGATTTCTTGATCGCCTTGGCGACGAGGTAGGCGGCGCCGCCCACGGCCATGAGGTAGGCGGCCTTGTGTTTGCGGATCGCTTCGATCGCCACCGACCCGCGCTCGGACTTGCCGACCATGCCGATGAGCCCGGTCTCGGCCAGCATCATCTCGGTGAACTTGTCCATGCGCGTGGCCGTGGTTGGGCCGGCCGGGCCGACCACTTCGCCTTTTACCGGATCGACCGGGCCGACGTAGTAGATCACGCGGTTGGTGAAAGCTACCGGCAATTTCTCGCCCTTGGCGAGCATTTCCTGGATGCGCTGGTGCGCCGCGTCGCGGCCAGTGAGCATCTTGCCGGAGATGAGCAGGATCTCGCCTTGCTTCCAGCCCGCGACTTCGGCCGGCGTAAGCGTATCGAGGTTGACGCGCTTCGCGCTGGAGGCCGGCGCCCAGGTTACCTTGGGCCAGTCCTCCAGCGAAGGCGGATCGAGCGCGACTGCGCCGGAACCGTCGAGCACGAAATGCGCATGGCGCGTGGCGGCACAATTCGGAATCATCGCGATCGGCTTGTTGGCGGCGTGGGTCGGGTAGTCCCGGATTTTGACGTCGAGCACGGTCGAGAGGCCGCCTAGCCCTTGCGCGCCGATGCCGAGCGCGTTGATCTTTGTATAGAGTTCTACGCGCAGTTCCTCCAGTTTGGATTTCGGTCCGCGCGCGAGCAGCTCGTGCATGTCGAGCGGCTCCATCAGCACTTCCTTCGCCATCATCATCGCCTTCTCGGAGGTGCCGCCGACGCCGATGCCGATCAGGCCCGGCGGGCACCAGCCCGCTCCCATGGTGGGAACGGTCTTCAGCACCCATTCCACCACCGAGTCCGAAGGATTGAGCATGGCGAATTTCGATTTGGCCTCCGAGCCGCCGCCCTTGGCCGCGACCGTGACTTCGAGCGTGTTGCCGGGCACCACTTCCATATGCACCACGGCCGGCGTGTTGTCTTTGGTGTTCTTGCGCGTGAACATTGGATCGGCCAGTACCGAGCTGCGCAGCGGGTTGTCCGGGTTGGTGTAGGCGCGGCGCACGCCTTCGTTCACCGCATCGCTGACCGAGCCCTTGAAGCCGTCCCAGCGCACGTCCATGCCGATCTTGAGGTACACGTTGACGATGCCGGTGTCCTGGCAGATCGGGCGGTGGCCTTCGGCGCACATGCGTGAGTTGGTGAGAATCTGCGCAATCGCGTCCTTGGCCGCGGGCCCCTGCTCGCGTTCGTAGGCGCGGCCGAGGTGGGTGAGATAGTCCTTCGGGTGGTAGTAGCTGATGAACTGAAGCGCGTCGGCAATGCTTTGGGTGAGGTCTTCCTGCTTGATGGCGGTCATGTTGGTCTCGGTGGCTGGGAGCGGCAATGTGGATCGCTTAGGCAATGTGGATTGCAGTAGCAATGCGCGCCGGGGGTGCCGGCATTGAGCAAAATCGCATACCGGGCCGAGGACCGCGCGGCTGCAGTACCGCTCTATCTGCAGTCGTCAAATATTACCACCTTTGGAGCGTCGGAAATCGCGCGTGCGGCGTCTGTTTGCGTTAGATCAAACCGCCGGCGCGGAGCGCCCCGATTTCAGGCTTGCTGTAGCCGATCCAGGCAAGCACGCGGTCGGTGTGCTCGCCCAGCGCGGGTATGTTTCCCATGGCCGGCGCGTAGGCGTCGCTGAACGGCGGCGGCAGCAACGCGGGCAGCGGCCCCGCGGGCGAGGCCACCTCGGTCCAGCGCTCGCGTGCGCGCAGCTGCGGGTGCTCGCGCAGACCCTCGACCGTGTTCACCGAGGCGTTGGCGATGCTCGCGGCGTCGAGCAAGGCGATCAGGTCGGCTGCGCGCAACTGTGCCAGCCGTTCGCGCAGGATCGGCGCAAGTTGCCGCCGGTTGCCGCTGCGCTTCGCGTTGGCGTCGAAGCGCGGATCGTGCGTCAGTTGCGGCGTGCCCAGCACTTTGTCGCAAAACAGCGCCCATTCGCGTTCGTTCTGAATGGCGATCATGACGGTCTTGCCGTCCCCGGCCTGGAACGGTCCGTAGGGATAGATGGTCGCGTGCATGGCGCCGGTGCGCGCCGGCGGCGCCGCGCCGTCCGAAGCGTAGTAGAGCGGATAGCCCATCCATTCCGCCAGGCAGTCGAGCAGGGACACTTCGATGTTGCTGCCCGTGCCGGTGCGCGCGCGCAACAGCAGCGCGTTCAGAATGCCACTGTAGGCGTACATGCCGCCGGCGATGTCGGCAACGGAGATACCCGACTTGGCCATGTCGCTTTCGCTACCGGTGATGGAGAGAAATCCCGCCTCGGCCTGGATCAGCAGGTCGTAGGCCTTCTTGTCGCGGTAGGGCCCGCCTTCGCCATAGCCGGAAACGCCGCAGACGATGACGCGCGGGTTGATACGGTGTATCGATGCGGCATCCAGTCCCAGTCGCGACGCCGCGCCCGGCGCCAGGTTCTGCACGAACACGTCGGTGCGTGCTAGTAGACGCCGCAGCACCGGCATCGCCTGCGCGTGTTTCAGATCCAGCGCGACACTTTCCTTGCCGCGGTTGGTCCAGACGAAATGCGAGGCGAGGCCGCGCGCGCGCTGGTCGTAGGCACGCGCAAAATCCCCGCTTCCGGGGCGCTCGATCTTGATCACGCGGGCGCCATTGTCGGCCAGATGCCGGGTGGCGAGCGGCGCGGCGACGGCGTGTTCCAGCGCAAGCACTACAATGCCATCGAGCGGTCGCGTCATTTTAGGTTGACCCAAGAGGATTCGGCCGACGCTTGTTGCGTCGCACCAAGTCCGATCGACGTTACCATCTTTGCGCGAACCGAGTCAACGCGACAGGGCGGCGGCAGATGCGACGCGACTTTCCGCCTTCCGCATCGCCGGCTTTACAAAATTTCGGATTAATGTTTTGATTTGTGCCCTGTAGCAGAGGCGTAAGGCTGGCGTAAGCCTGGATTTTGATAATGTCTGGCATCGTCGCCGGGATCAAACAAGAATAAGCCGCCGCAATTTCATCCCTGTTTATCGAGCACAAGAGGAGACCGTCGTCATGTCTGCGCAGATCGAATCGGTACTGAACGAAACCCGGGTGTTCCCGCCTTCCGCGGAGTTCATCAAGCGGGCCAATGTGCCCGGCATGGCCGCTTACCAGGCCTTGTGCAACGAAGCGGAGCGCGATTTCGAGGGATTCTGGGGACGGCTCGCGAAGGAAAACCTGCTTTGGCACAAAGCCTTCACCAAAGTTCTCGACGAATCCAAGGCGCCTTTCTTCAAGTGGTTTCACGACGGTGAACTCAATGCCTCCTACAACTGTCTCGATCGCCACCTGAAAACCCAGCCGGACAAGATCGCCATCATCTTCGAGGCAGACGACGGCAAGGTCACTCGGGTAAGCTACAAGGAGCTGTATCGCAAAGTTTGCCAGCTTGCGAATGCGCTGAAGGCGCACGGCATCAAGAAAGGCGACCGTGTGCTCATCTACATGCCGATGTCGATCGAGGTGGTGGTCGCGATGCAGGCGTGCGCGCGCATCGGCGCGACGCATTCGGTGGTGTTCGGCGGCTTTTCCGCCAAGAGCCTGCAGGAACGCATCATCGACGCCGGCGCCACCGAGGTCATCACCGCCGACGGGCAGTTCCGCGGCGGCAAGGAAATTCCGCTCAAGCCGGCGGTGGACGAGGCGCTCGCGATGGGCGGTTGCGAGAAAGTGAGAAATGTAATCGTCTACAAACGCAGCGGCAGCGCCGTTCACATGCAGGCGCCGCGCGACAAGTGGTGGCACGACGTGATTCAGGGTCAGGCCGAGGACTGCGAGCCGACCTGGGTCGACGCCGAGCATCCGCTGTTCATCCTCTATACCTCGGGCTCGACGGGCAAGCCCAAAGGCGTGCAGCATTCCACCGGCGGTTATTTGCTGCAGGCGATGGTCACCATGAAATGGGTGTTCGACCACAAGCCGAGCGACGTGTTCTGGTGCACTGCCGATGTGGGTTGGGTCACGGGTCATACCTACATCACCTACGGACCACTCGCGGTGGGTGCCACCGAGGTCATGTTCGAGGGTATCCCGACCTATCCCGACGCCGGCCGCTTCTGGAAGATAATCCAGGATCACAAGGTAAACGTGTTCTATACCGCGCCGACCGCGATCCGCTCGCTGATCAAGGCGGGGGGCGATCTGCCGAAGAAATACGATCTCAAGTCGCTGCGCATCCTGGGCACGGTCGGCGAGCCGATCAACCCGGAGGCGTGGATGTGGTACCACACCGTGGTCGGCGATTCGCGTTGCCCCATCGTCGATACCTGGTGGCAGACCGAGACCGGCGGACACATGATTTCCCCGCTGCCCGGCGTGACGCCGACCAAACCCGGCTCCTGCACCTTCCCGCTGCCGGGGATCATGGCCGCGATCGTCGATGAAACCGGACAGGACGTGGACAAAGGCAAAGGCGGAATCCTGGTGATCAAGCGCCCCTGGCCGGGGATGATACGCACCATCTGGGGCGATCCGGATCGTTACAAGAAGAGCTACTACCCGGAGGATTTCCACGGCAAGTATTACCTCGCCGGCGATGGCGCCAGCCGCGATCTCGAAGGTTACTTCCGCATCATGGGTCGCATCGACGACGTGTTGAATGTGTCGGGCCATCGCCTGGGCACGATGGAAATCGAATCGGCCCTGGTGGCCAACACCAAGCTCGTGGCCGAGGCCGCGGTCGTAGGGCGGCCAGACGACCTGACCGGCGAAGCGGTGTGCGCATTCATCGTGTTGAAAGGTCCGCGCCCCACCGGCGCCGAGGCGCACAAGATGGCGCAGGAGTTGCGCGACTGGGTGGGCAAGGAAATCGGCGCGATCGCCAAACCCAAGGACATCCGTTTCGGCGACAACCTGCCCAAGACGCGCTCGGGAAAAATCATGCGCCGCCTGCTACGCTCGATCGCCAAAGGCGAAGAGATTCATCAGGACGTGTCCACCCTCGAGAATCCGGCTATTCTGGAGCAACTGAAACAGCCAGTCGCATAGGCAGACAGGGCGGTTTTTCCTTGCCTCGCAAAGGCTTATCGCGTAAGCTGCGCACCTTCTCGAAATCCGGTATCCGGAGAGGTGGCCGAGCGGTTGAAGGCGCACGCCTGGAAAGCGTGTATACGGGTTAAACCGTATCGCGGGTTCGAATCCCGCTCTCTCCGCCAAATAAAAAATACCTTGTTTTTGCGTAACAAATCAGTATGTTATAGAAACTGGGCATTTACGATTTACCACCTCAATTTACCACACGCTATTGGCTAAGGTCCCTCCTTGCCAATACGCTTAGCAGTGGTTACCGTCCGCGTATGCATCTGCACCCTGAAATCTCAGACGCGGAAATTCCACGCATCTTAGCCGCATTCATCCAAATAACCGGCGCAAAAGAGTGGGAGCGTCGCCTTGCTTCGCTAGACGCGCAGCGCGCGCAGAATGAATTCCTGCACGGCTATATAGCGCAGATTTACGCGCTTGAACTGGAGCTCGCTCGTGTCCTGCAGGAGATTGCGGAGACCGGCCGAATTGATCTGAGAGCCTCCACGGTCGAGCGCTACCGGTTATTCGCTTTCGTTACCTCCGTAGTCCTAATCTACGAGCGCCTCGGTCCCGTGGGGCAAAAGAGATTGCGCGGCATGATTCGCGGCGGTTTGCGTGACAGCGGGCTCACCCCTCTTCAACAGGAAATGAGCACTGCTGTTCATCTGTTCTCACGTGGGTTCGATGTCTTCTTCTCAGATTTAGAGACTGGCTCTGGGTTTGATTTTCTAGCCACGAAGGCCGGTATAGCGATAGAAGTCGAGTGCAAGCGCGTCGGCCTCAGCTTAGGCCGCAAAATACCGCGCTTGGAGACGTTAAAACTTCACAAGCGTATACACTATCAGGTCAAGCCTCTATTTGCCCGCCTGAACTGCGGCCTGCTTCTCCGCGTTATGCTACCAGGTCGGCTCACTGCGAACGAAGCGGACCAGGAGGCTATAGCGTCCGCAGTCGGCAGGGCCTGTCGAACAGCTGTGACATCGGCCACCCAACTCTGTGATGTGGAGGTACATGAGTTTCAGATTTCGGGCACACCGTTCGAGCAGGCTTCTGGTCAAGCGGACATGCCAAGTATCCGCAACTTTCTAGAGAAGCGATTTAATGTCGAGAATCGCGAGGTTTTCGTCCTTGGGGAAAAGGGTAAGCGCGCTTTGGCAGTATCAATCGAAAGCAGGCAATCGGACACCCTTGTCGAAAGCCTTTTCTCTGAATTGAGTGATTCGGTTGCTAGGCAGTTCTCAAAGACTAGGCCAGGAGTGCTCTGTGTTCAATTCATAGACCTCGCGAACGAACAGATACAACGAATGGGTAGCGCGTCGGACCATGAGTTGCCAAAGCGTCCAAGTTACATTTTACTTGAGACTAGCAAATTTCTGGCATCGCCAAAGCGCGGCCATATCCACTCCGCAGTTTTTCGGGGACACGGAGATGTAGGACGATCGGCGGCGATACGAGGCGACTGGCTTACTCATGAGGTACAGGAGGAGGGCAGTGCCTTCTTCGTTACCAACGAAAACCATCCGTTGTCCAGCGACAGGCGATATGCAATTTTCGGTGATGAGTCGCCTCCGTCGCGCATTTTGGCTGTCTGATTTGAGTAGGTTGCGTGGAATCGGCTACCAATCCGCCGGTCCCACAAGAGCTAAACCTCAGTCGCAGCGCTGTACCAGTGGATTGCAGTCCTTTTGCTTGACTGTGCGTAGCCGATCTCGCTCTAGCTGCTCAGCCTCCAGTCTTTCCTTTTACTGGCGCGCCTCATCCTTGTATTTATCGTAGAAGCGATCGATGCTAGTTTGATTTCGCCGAGACACACACACACGATACCGTTGTCTAAAGAGGAACAGAACTTCTGCGGCTCGAACTTTTGAGGCGGCGTTCCGAACTGAGCAGCCACCGGTAGGGCGACTACAAGTGCGAGGCCGAAGAAGGCGAAGAAAGCAAGGCGGGACTTCACGTTGGTATTGTAGCTTGAGCGAGAGAATTGGCTGGGGAATGCCAGATTCTTACTCAAATTTACCAGTTTGAACGATGATACCAATTGCGTCACGGCACATTTTGCCATCGGCGCTTCGAGACGGTAATTGCTGGCCAGAAGCAAAGCCTGCAAAGGATAAATAGCCATCTGGGTTCCGCTTGAACGATACTTGGAATTCCCGCAGTACGCCATCCTGCTCAATCTTAACCTTGGCGACCCATGCCAAGACGCCATCAATTGCTTCTTGTCGATAAACGAGGTGACTAACGTCTATTTTTATGTCATTTCGCTGTGTTGTTGTGAAATGGGCTCTCACCCGTACGGGCCAGTCTCGCACCTGAAGTCGGCGTGTGCCTGATAGAAACCACACGTCGTGTTGCGAATTGAACTTTAGTTCCACTTCGATCGAGGCTTTGGGTGCAGGTGGAGATGGCTCTAGGTTCGAACCCGTAAGCGCGCCTGCAACGAGCTCGTTAAGATTGATGAGGGGGCCCTCTCTGCCGATTGAAAAAACCGTATCAGCCGTCGATACTTGCACTTGGGAGACACCCTTTCCCTTACTAAACGAGTCTCGGTGAAGTTGCAGCTTTCCAAGTGAAAGTAGGTCATAGGTACACGTCGTATGCAAACTGAAAGGAAGCATGACCAATTGCGCAATGTTGTCCCCTCGCTCCAACTGGCGCAGCGTCATCAGCTTTACTGTAGGACCAATACGCTGCGCAACTTCGTCAATGATCGACTGGGGGTACCCATGCTCCGAAACGCATATGAGTTGCTGCGCGCCGACCTCTCGCATCTTGGCAACCCAGCCATGAAAGGTATTGATGTCCGGTTTCTTATTCCGCTTCTGGACCTCGACAATCGCCAGTGATGTGCGCGGTACTTTCCCGTATTTAACAACAACATCACATTGCCGAGGTTTTCGATCAGGCCGACCGATCACAGGTAACAGCACATTGTGTTGAACCTGCGCCTCTGGTGTAACCGTCTTTTCGAGTAATGCTGCTATGTGTTCGGCGGTTTTCCAACTCTTCGCTTTTTCCACTGCACCCTCCAAGTGCTCAATCAAAGCGGGGAACGCGACAATCAACTACCGAAAGAATACAGGATGCGCACTTTGTCAAGAGGATCAAAGGGGCCAGGTCCCTTTAAATTCTCTAGCGTGTGTCCACTAGGATGGGGCGATCTCAGCATTCCGCTTTACGTTGCGCCGTCCCGCGCAACCGAACAAGAGCGAGCGTCGTATCAAGTCGGCCAAGCGGATGGCTTGAAAGGGGCACTGGCCCACTGGTTGGGGAGTTCGCAGCAGGTTCGGGTAACGTTTAATGACCTCTTGGCAAGCACCTCGGGGCATGAAAATAAAGTCTGATTCCGGGCTTGTTTTTGTCACGAAAACAGGGCATTATTTGTGACAAGATGGTAATGAAAAGACAGCTTAACTCCATTGATTCTAAGGTATTAAGTAGAATTTATGGCCATAGGAGGGGGTGGGTATTCACCCCCATGCATTTTCTCGACCTCGGCAATCGTGCTGCCGTCGGCGCTGCTCTCAAGCGCCATAAGCAGACAGGACTCATCAGACAACTGGCGCGCGGCCTCTACGAATATCCAATAGACCACCGCAGCTTCGGCCGCATCCCGCCTTCCGCCGACGCAGTGGCCCGCGCACTGGCCACCCGTCACGCCGTGCGCCTGCAACCCACCGGCGCATACGCCGCCAACGTCCTCGGCCTGTCAGAGCAAGTGCCAACGCGTATCGTCTTTCTGACCGATGGCCCTTCGCGCCGGGTTAAGTTTGGACAGCAGGAGATCGTGCTCAAGGGCACCACGATGCGCAACATGGCGACCGCCAGCCGCAAGAGCGGCACCATCATCCAGGCGCTGCGTCATATTGGCCAGCGCAACGTCAACGACAAAACACTGGCTATTCTGAAGCGTCAACTGACAACGCAGGATCGGGCGCAGTTGCTCAAGGACCTGCGCCACGCGCCTGGCTGGGTCGCCGACATCATGCGGCAGCTTGCCACCTGAAGCATGGACGCCTACCTGCGCTTGGCAGTTCGCGAGCGGCGTCTGGCCTGCCTGAAAGTCGCGGAGGAGAAACGCCTTCAGGCCGCAAGCGTGGACAAGGATTTCTGGGTGTGCTGGACGCTGCGTGAAATATTCAACCTACCGGACATCGGCAGCAGGATCACCTTCAAGGGCGGCACGTCGCTCTCCAAAGCCTGGGGACTGATCGAGCGATTCTCCGAGGACATTGATCTTGTCGTGGATAAGGATGCGCTTGGCTTTGCCGGAGAGGCGAGCCCGGATCAGGCGCGTAGCAACAAACAGCGCCGGCGCCGCCTCGATGATCTGATGGCCGCGTGCCGCGGTTGGGTACTGGATCAGCTCAAGCCCGCGCTCGAACAGACCATCGCCGGGCGCTTCGGCACCCGTGAAGGCTGGCGCCTCGAGGTGGACCCCGACATGGCCGACGGTCAATGCCTGCTGTTCCATTATCCGAGTGCGTTCCCGGCCGCCGAAGCAGGCTACGTGCGGCCTGTCGTCAAGATCGAACTTGGTGCCCGCTCCGACGGCTGGCCCGCCAAATCCCGCACCATCACGCCCTATGTTGCGCAAGTGCTGCCGCAGGCCATTCCCGACGCCGCTTTTTCCGTATCGGTGCTGACGCCGGAGCGTACCTTCTGGGAAAAAGCCATGCTGCTGCACGAAGAGACCTTTCGTCCGGCAGATAAACCGCGCAAAGAACGCATGGCGCGCCATTACTATGATGTATGGTGTCTCGTCACGCGCGGCGTGGCAGACCGGGCCGCCGCAGACCAGGCGTTATTTGCGCGCGTCGCGGAGCATCGCGAGATTTTCTTTCGGCTGGGCTGGGTGGATTACGCAACATTGTGTCCCGGTTCGCTGCGTCTGACGCCGCCGCCGGAACATCGCGACGCATGGCGGCGAGACTACGAAGAAATGGCGGAACCGATGTTCTATGGTGAGCGGCCCGATTTCGACGAGATACTGCGCGTTGTGAGCGAGTTTGAGCGTGATTTCAATTCACGTGGCACACTATGATTATGATGATCATCATCAGCGGCAGCTCACCCTGATTCACCGCTGGACGTTGGCGGACTTCATCAGACAGTTAGCGTGAGGGGCGCGCCTCCACTTGGGATATCCGCCTGACGGACGTGGTAATAAATGTGGTAACTCAGTTATACGAATTGGCGAAGAGGCAGTATCCATGCGGGTTTCCGGGCGCACTATGGCAGACACTCTCTCCGCCAATAATGAGGCGACCTTTGCGGTCGCTTTCTTGTCTGATCAAGAGTGCGGGCACTTCAACGCCTCGCTGCTTCGACCAGCCACCCCAATCTGCGACTCGCCACCCATCTGGCAATCGCGTATGATGCAGATCAAAGGTACGCTCCAAACCTGCCGTACCATGAATCTTCTCCGTCCAATTGACTGCCAACTGGATGAACCGCACTGCAGGCCCGATCACGGGGCAGCCCAGAAGCGCAATGCACGACCCGATCGGGAAATGCGTGCTGCTGCTCGCTTTGGCTCTTGCTCCACCGGCTTCGCTTGCCCAGGGCGTTGCACCGGACGCGCTGTTGCGGGCGGTTTCTGTGCAGGTAATCGACAGTCTCAAACAGGATCAGGAACTCAAGCCGGTTGATCCGGGGAAAATTGCGGCCTTGGTCGAAAATAGGATCGCGCCACTGTTCGATTTCGCCCACCTGACCCAGCTTGCCATGGCACGCTACTGGCCCCAGGCTACGCCCGAGCAGCAGAGCTTGCTGACCGAGGAGTTCAAAACGCTGTTATTGCGAACTTATTCCACCGCACTCGCGCGTTACCGCGAGGAACGCATCGTTTTCAAGCAACTGCGCACGGCGCCGCTGGAAAACGAGGTGACGGTCAGGTCGGAGGTGAAACGACCGGGGGAAGAACGGATGAGCCTCGACTATATGATGAAGAAGACACCCGCGGGATGGAAGATCTACAACGTCAAGTTCGCGGGCGCGTGCCTGGTTACCAACTACCGGGACATCTTCGCCGAAAAGGTCCGCGATGGCGGTGTCGATGGCCTGATCAAATTCCTCGCGGACGAAAACCGGGGTGGCGGCTCGAGATTCAATTCGATCAAGACGTCGTTCTGGGAAAAGTCCCGGGTCGTGTATGCGATCTTCCAGAACATGGTTTGGAGCGGGCGGCAATAGAACCTGTCATTCCCCGATAATCAGGCAGCTATCGCCACAGTCAAGGAAAGACAATCATGAACAAACGAGCCGAGCTGGACGCGGCCCTCGCCAGGGCGGAGACAAACTGGCGCAAGGCGAACGACGATCTGGAGAAGGCGGAGGCCGAGCGGGCCAAGGCAAACACCGCCTGGGACAAGGTCGCCAACGAGCGGCGCTATGCGGGCGCCGACCGGCGCAAGGCCGGTTCGATCTGGGACAGGGCGTTCCCCGACCGGCGCAAGGCCGATGCTGACCGGCGCCACGCGGAAGCCGTTCGGGACAGGGCAAACGCCGTCTGGGACAAGGCGCGCGCCGACCGCGGCGTGGCACGCGCGGACTGGGACAAGGCGCGCAATGCTCTCGACGAACTGAACAGCGTCGAGGGGAAAGCGTAAGCCCCGGCGAGCCTTTCTCCGGACAAAAAGCTGGTCTACAATCGCGGCAAAAAATCAACCACCAAGGAGTCCAGATAATGTTGAAACGGACATTGCGCGGCGCGGCGCTGTTGCTGGCGCTCATGGCGGGTGCAGTCTCGGCGCAGCAGTTCCCGACAAAACCGATCACGCTGATCTGCCCCTGGCCCGCGGGTGGATCGTCCGACCTCGTCATGCGCGCAATCGCCGAGTCGGTGGGCCGGGACCTCGGCCAGCAGATGGTGATCGAAAACAGGCCCGGCGCGTCCGGTACCATGGGCGCCGGCGTCCTGGTCAACGCACGGCCCGACGGCTATACGCTGACGCAGCTGCCGATCAGCGTGTTCCGCGTGCCCCTGATGCAGAAGACGCCATTCGATCCGCTGAAAGATATCACCTACATCATCAACGTCACCGGCTATACCTTCGGCTTGATAGTCAGGGCCGACGCGCCGTGGAAGGACCTGGCCGAATTCGTCGCCTACGCCAAGGCGAATCCGGACAAGGTCACCTACGGTACCCCCGGCGCCGGGACCACGCCGCACCTCGCCGTAGAGCAGTTCGCCATCAAGGCGGGGATCAAGCTCTCGCATATACCATTCAAGGGCTTTGCCGAAAACGTGCAAAGCCTGCTCGGCGGACACACGATGTCGCTCTCCGATTCGACCGGCTGGGCGCCGCACGTGGACGCCGGGAAAGCGCGCCTGCTGGCCACCTACGGCAGCAAGCGCACCAAGCGCTGGCCGCAGGTGCCGACCTTGTTGGATGCGGGCTACGAGACCGTGTCCGACTCGCCGTTCGGCTTTGGCGGGCCCAAGGGCATGGAGCCGAAGGTGGTCAAGATCCTGCACGATGCGTTTAAGAAGGCGATGGACGATCCGAAAGTCCTGGCGATGCTGGAAAAATTCGACCAGCCGCTGATCTACATGAACGGTGAGGACTACCTCAAATTCGCGAAGAAAGCGATGGAGGATGAAAAGCCCCTGATCGAGCGGCTGGGGATGGCGGTAAAGAACTAGAATCTTCTTCCGCCGCCGGGCGCGCGACCGGATCACGAGGATCCGCGTACTGCCCCCGGGGCGGCCTGGATACGCAACGCGCGCAGGAGCGCCGCTGCGTTCATATGGCAGAGTACCCCCGATATTTCCTGCGGCAGAGCGCATTGCTCGATGGCAGCCCTGTGTCCCTTTGAACGGTGCGCCGAACGCTAGGCTGGGAACGCGATCGTCGGTTGACCTTGATCTTCGTCAAACCACGACGAGAGCACCGGCATAAGCTTGAAACAACATCCAAGGTCGCGGCCCGCGGCGAGTCGGACGGCCCGCCCGATGGCGAGCTAAGCATAGCGTACGAGGCGGTGGATCGCCATGCGGCCAGGCCTGCGACATGAGGCGGGATTGAATTCCACATCTTCCATCCAGACCCAGGTCCTGATCATCGGAGGAGGCGTCACCGGAACAGCGCTGGCCCGCGACCTGGCGTTGCGCGGGGTCGATTGCGTCCTGGTGGAGAAGGGCGACATCAACGCCGGCGCCTCGGGGCGCAATCATGGCCTGCTTCACAGCGGCGCCCGTTACGTCGCCGGCGACCGCGCGGCGGCGATGGAGTGCCGCGCCGAGGGCGACATCCTCAAGCGCATGGCCGCGCAGACGATCCAGGACACCGGCGGCTACTTCGTCGCGGTGCAAGGGGACGACGAAAGCTACATCGCCGATTTCCCGTCGCACTGCACGCGCTCGGGAATCAGCGCGCGCGCCGTGGACGTCGCTGCGGCGCGCGTGCTGGAACCGGCTCTTTCGGAACATGCGATCGCCGTGTTCGAGGTGCCCGACGCGTCGATCGATCCGTTCCGGCTCTCCCTGGAAAGCATGGCCCACGCCCGGAGCCTGGGCGCGCGTCTGCTGCGGCGCAGCCGCGTCGTCGGCTTCGAGCGTGAAGGCCGGCGGATCCGCGCGGCGCGGGTTCGGTCCCTTGCCGGCGGGGAGGACCTGCGCATCGAGGCCGCGCAGGTCGTCAACGCAGCGGGGGCCTGGGCGCGGGAGGTGGCGCTGCTCGCGGGAGCGCCGATAGCGATGACGTATTCCAAGGGAACGCTGCTGGTCACACACGAACGCCTGGCCAGGCGCGTGGTGAACCGCCTCCGGAGTCCCGGCAACGCCGACATCATGATGCCGGGCGGCACGGTCTCGATCGTCGGCACGACTTCGACGCGTGTCGATGCTCTGGACGACATCCATCCGACGACAGCTGACGTTGATCTGATCGTCGGGGAGGCCGCGCGGATGCTGCCGGCGCTGGCGACGCTGCGCTTCATTCGCGCCTTTGCGGGCGTGCGTCCGCTGGTGGGCTCTGCGGGTGTGGTGGACGGTCGCACCGTTTCCCGTGGCTTCGCGCTGTTCGACCACGAGGAGAATGGTCTCGACAATCTGACGACCATCACCGGAGGCAAACTCACCACCTGCCGGCTGATGGCCGAACGCGCCGCGGACCTGGTTTGCCGGCGCCTCGGCGTGACGCGCGCCTGCGTCACAGCGACGACGCCTTTGCCTCTGACCGCGGCATGCGAGTGGACCGAGCCGGGGCACGCGCCGCGCGTGTGGATGCGCTCCCCCGGACTGGATGACCCGCTTCTGTGCGAGTGCGAGATGGTGTCGCGCAGTGCCGTCGATGCCATCTACGCTGCGCTGCGCTCGGCCGGCGACACGCCGACGCTCACGGACATCGGCTTGCGCAGCCGCGTCGGCAAGGGTGCCTGCCAAGGCGCCTTTTGCTCGGTGCGCACCGCGGCCCACCTCTACCAGCGTGGCGACTTCCACGCGTCGCGCGGTCTCGCCGAGATTCTCGATTTCATCGGCGAGCGCTGGCGCGGCCAGCACGCGGTCCTGTGGGGCGAGCAGCTCGCCCAGGCGGAGTTGATGGAGGCGCTCCATTGCGGCCTGTTTGGAGAAGAGTTGCAGAACGCGGGCCCGGCGGGGGAGCTGCCGCCATGACGAGCGCCCGGCGGGATACTTTCGATGTCGCGGTGATCGGCGCCGGGATGGCGGGCATGGCGGCGGCACTGTTCGCCGCGGAGCGCGGCCTTTCGTGCATCCAGATCGGCAATGGCGGCGGCCTCCTCTTCGCCAGTGGGCTGCTGGATCTCCTCGGTGTCCACCCCGTCGCCGAGCGTCGCCTGTGGCGATCCCCTTACGACGCCCTCGCGGCAATTGCACGGGAGCAGCCCGACCACCCTCTGGCACGGATCGAGGCCGACTCGATCCGCGTCGCGTTCGAAACGTTCGTCACGGCCCTCGGCTCAGCGGGTCTTCCATACGCCCCGCTGGGCGACCGAAACCGCAGCGTGCTCACGTCGATCGGGACGATCAAGACCACCTTCGGCGTGCCGCTATCCATGCTCGCAGGGGTCGAGGCGCTGGAGGCGCGGCCGCCGTGCCTGCTGGTGGACTTCCGCGGGCTGCGCGAGTTCAGCGCCCGCCAGATCGCCGCGACCCTGGGCGATCGCTGGCCGGGCCTGCGCCACCAAAGAATCGAATTTCCTGGGTCTGAGCGCGCGCCTGAGTTGTACGCCGCCCACCTCGCCCGCGCCCTCGAAACCGCGGAAACGCGCGGGCGGACAATCAGTCTGGTGAAGCCGCTGCTGGGCAATGCGCGCGCGGCCGGATTCCCTGCGGTCCTCGGCCTCGCGCGCGCAAGCGAAGTTCACGCGGCGTTCGAGGCCGGGCTCGGCGTGCCGGTGTTCGAGGTCCCGACCATGCCGACATCGGTGCCCGGGCTGCGGCTGCTTGCTGCGCTGGAAGCGGTCATATCGGCCCGCGGCGTGCGTCGACGCCACCAGGCTAACGTGCGCGCGCTGGCGTTTGACGGCGACGGAGGGATGGCCACGCTAGCCCTCGAAGGCAATTCGGGTGGCGCAGGCGGCGAGCGCCTGCGCGCTCGCGCGGTCGTGCTGGCCACGGGGCGATTCACCGGCCGGGGTCTCACGGCTGAACGGGGCCAGGTGCGCGAGAGCATCCTCGGATTGCCGGTGCACCAGCCGGCGTCGCGCGAGGCCTGGCACCAGCGCGACTTCCTCGATCCGTCGGGCCACGCGATCAACCGCGCCGGGCTATTGATCGACGACCTGTGGCGGCCGCTGGACGCGGGCGGGAAACCGGCCTGGCCGCGGCTCTACGCCATCGGCTCCATCCTCGCGCACCAGGACTGGATGCGCTCGAAGTGCGGTTCGGGGCTGGCCATCGCGACGGCCTGGGCGGCGATCGATCAGGTCGCTTGTCAACTTCGCGGCACGGCGGCGGGGTAGCCAAGGCATGTCGCCCGCAGTTTTCCAGACGGCCCTCTACGCATCCCTGTCCCTGTGCGTCCTGGGTCTCGTCTGGCGCGTCTCGGCCTGGTTTCGCGTCCGTATCGGTCCCGACGCGCGCGCCGTCACGCCATCCCGGCGGGTCGCCGCCGCATTCCGTGGCGCCGCCTCGGCACTGTTCAGTCGGTCGTTGTTCCGTGTCCTCGATGCCTTTTTTCTGGACGTATTGCTGGTGCGGAGGCTGTACACGAACGAGAAACTGCGCTGGTTCGGACATTTGCTCATCCTGGTCGGGTTCATGTTGCTGCTGCTGATGCACGCTCTCGCGCCTGTCGTGACCGCGAAGCTGTTCCAGGGCTACCAGGCCACGCTCGATCCCTACCTTTTCTTGCGCAATGTATTCGGGGTGATGGTGCTCTTCGGAGTGGCACTGCTCCTCTTCGGACGCAGGCTCCGGCAGACGTGCCTGCCGCAGACGCGCCTGGCGCAGACGCGCCGCCCCATCGACGCGGCCTTCGTGGCGCTCCTCGCGATTGTTCTCGTCGCGGGATTCCTGCTCGAAGCCCAAAAGATCGCGTCGCCGCGCGCCTTCTATCGCATGGCGGAGCAGTTCATCGGCTCGACCGGTGCAGAGAAACTTAAACCGCTGCGCGCCGTATGGGCCAGCGAGTTCGGCGTGGCGTTCGGCGACCTCGTGCAGCCGATCGACCCGGGCCTGGTGGAGGAGGGCCGCAAACTGCACGGCGATGCCTGCGCGTTCTGTCACACGAAGCCCGCGTCCGCCTTTGTCTCCTTCTCGATCGCACGCCTGCTGGCGCCCGTTGCGGACCTGCTGGACCGGGGACGCGCGGATACCTGGCTCCTGTACCTGCACGTGTTCGCCTGCTTCCTCGGCCTGGCAAGCCTGCCGTTCACCCGCTTCTTTCACGCGGTGGCAAACCCGGTCAGCCTGCTGGTCAACGCCGTGGCGCCGAAGCGGGAGTTCTCGCTCGCCGGCCGCGCGTCGCGCCGGGCGCTGGCACTCGACGCCTGCGTGCGCTGCGGCATTTGCGACACGCACTGCTCGGTGGCTCCGCTGGCGCGCTACCTGGGCAACCCGGGGTTGCTGCCATCGCACAAACTCGTCGCCACCGGCGCGCTGGCAAGCGGCCGGCTGTTGCGATCCGGTCAGGAGAATGCCGCACTCCGTGCCGCCGAAGGAGCCTTCCTTTGCACCGATTGCGGACGCTGCACCAGCGATTGTCCGGTGGGGCTGGACCTGGAGGACCTGTGGGAGGCCGGGCGCGGCGATCTGGGCGCTGTGAGCCTGCCGGCACCGGCACAGTGGGTACAGGCACGCCCGGCGCTTGCGTGGGCCGAGGCCCTGGAACCAGGCGCGGCGCCGCACACTTTTTCCGACGCGGACGCCTCTTTCGCGCCGCTCTCGGCCGACCGCCGCAGTTTCTCCCGCTGCGTCCAGTGTCAGACCTGTACCAACGTGTGTCCGGTGGTGGCGCACAGCAACGACACCGAGCATGGCATCGATCTGACGCCGCAGAAGGTGATGAATTTGCTGCGGCTGGGATTGCGCGACCTCACGCTGGGTTCGCGCATGGTTTGGGATTGCGCCACCTGTTACCAGTGCCAGGAAAACTGCCCGGAAGGCATACGCGTGGCCGACATCATGTGCGAGTTGCGCGCGCTGGCAGTACGCCGCTTGGGCTCCGTCCGGGTCAGGAGGGAGCAGTCATGAAGTACGCCTTGTTCCTCGGCTGCAAGATTGCGTCGCAATTGCCGGCTTACGCGGCGTCGACGCGTGCCGTGCTCGGGCACCTCGGCGTCACGCTGGTCGACCTGGAGTTCAACTGCTGCGGCTATCCCGCCCGGGACGTCAGCCGCGACGCATTCGTCGTGGCTGCGGCGCGTAACCTGGCTCTGGCCGAACGCGCCGGGCTCGACGTGCTGACACCGTGTGCATGTTGCTTTGGCACCCTGCGGCACGCTATCCGTTTCATCGACGAGGACGCGGAACTGCGCACGCGTGTTACGCAGGCGCTGGCCGCCGAAGGCCTCGCCTGGTCGGGGAAGACCGAGGTCGGGCAGCTGCTGCAGGTACTGGCCCGAGTGATAGGCATCGACGCGCTGGCCGCCGCAGTCAACGCTCCGCGCACGGGCCTGCGAGTCGCCGCCCAGTACGGCTGCCACTCGCTGCGTCCCAGCAACGTGGCCAGGTTCGACAACCCGATGGCGCCGACGGTCTTCGAGACGCTGATCGGCGCGACCGGTGCAACCGCGGTCGACTGGCCCCGGCGATTGGATTGCTGCGGCGATCCGCTGCATGAGGCGAACACCCCGCTATCCGAGAGCATGACGCGGGCCAAGATCGCCGATGCCCTCGAGTCCGGTGCTGAAGTACTCTGTACGGCCTGTCCCCACTGCCAGCTGCGCTTCGACGCGGTTCAGGCAGGCACGTCCGCCCCGGTTATCCGCACTCTGATATACACTCAGCTTCTGGGTCAGGCGTTGGGCCTGCCGGCGAAATCCCTGGGGCTGTAGCTGTCTTGACAATAGTCAAGAACCCGGCGATTCCGGTCGCTAGACTTTCAATGTGCAATCCGATTCACCGACATAGGAGGATGACATGGTTCGCCGTCTGAAAACCCTTGCGCTTGCGTTCATTTCGGCGTCATTGGCGGCAGGTTTCGCCGTGGCGCAGCCGATAGAGAATGAACTGGTGCTGATCACGCCGGTAGCAAAGACGCTCACCGATCCGACGCTGGCGGATTTCGCCGTATACGCGAAGGAAAAATGGAATATCACGCTGAAGACCAGCGCACTGGCGGCGGGGACGCCGGTGGCCTACGGGCGCATTCTCGAATGGAAAGGCCGGCCCGAGGTGGATATTTTCTGGGGCGGCGAGAGCGCGCTGTTCGACAAACTCTCCGCACAGAATCTGCTCGCGCGTCTCGACATTCCGAAGGCCGCGCTGGACGCGATTCCCGCGACCATCGGCAAACCGAAACCGATCTATCTGAAGGATCCCAAAGGATATTGGACCGGCACGGTGCTGGAACCGTATGGCCTCGTCTATCACCCGAAAGTGCTCGCGCGGCTGGGCGTGCCCGAGCCGAAGGACTGGGACGATCTGCTGCATCCGAAGCTCAAAGGCCATGTCGCGCAATGTGCGCCGAGCCGTTCCAGCAGCAGCCATGCCACCTACGAGGTGATCCTGCAGCGTGACGGCGACGAAAAAGGTTGGGCGTGGCTGAAGCGCCTGGGCGCGAACACCGGCATTTTCACCGCGCGCAGCCGCGACGTGCCCTCGGTGGTCGCGCGGGGTGAGTTTGCCGCCGGCTTCGCCGTGCCGAGTTACATGGCGTTCGAGGACCGGCTGGCCGGTTTCGAGCTCAAGTTCGTCGCGCCGAAGACCGCATGGATCACGCCCGAACCCATCGCCGTGCTGGCGGGCGCCAAGCATCCGAAGGCGGCGATGGCTTTCATCGAGTACATGCTGTCCGAGCGCGGCCAGAGGGTGGCGATGGAGCGGGGCGTGTTTCCGATCACGCCGAAATTCCGCGTGCAGGGGGCAGCCGGATCGCGCGCGGAAATGGCGGTCGAGTTTACCGGCGGCATCCGCTCCTACTTCGACATCGACGTGATCAACATCTACGATGACGACAAGGCGCAGGGCCGCTACGAGAAGGTGAACGAACAATTCCGCAAGGACGTCGAGTCGGCCTGGGAAACACTGAAGAAATAGACGGCTATTGATTAGGGGGGCGGCCTCGTGCGCATCACCGTAAAAGACCTCACCAAGAGGTTCGGTCCGCTGGAGGTGGTAAACAAGGTCGGCTTCTCCATCGAGGAGGGCGAGATGTTCACTCTCCTCGGCCCGTCCGGCTGCGGCAAGACGACGCTGCTGCGGCTGATCGCGGGCTTCTACGCCCCGGATGAAGGCGAGGTCCAGTTCGACGGCCGCGTGATCAACGATCTGCCGCCGCACGAGCGCGGCATCGGCATGGTGTTTCAGAACTATGCGCTTTGGCCGCATATGACGGTGTACGAGAACGCCGCCTATGGACTCAAGCTGCGCAAGATACCGCCGGCCGAGATCGCGCAACGCATCCGCGCCGTTCTCGAAAAAGTGAAGCTGGGTGATTTGGGCGACCGCTATCCCGGGCAGCTTTCCGGCGGCCAGCAGCAGCGCGTGGCGCTCGCGCGCGCGCTGGTGCTGAATCCGAAGATCCTGCTGCTCGACGAGCCCCTGTCCAACCTCGATGCGAAGATCCGCATCCAGGTGCGGGCCTAGATCCGCAAGCTGCAGAAGGAACTCGGCATCACCACTGTCTATGTGACCCACGACCAGGAAGAGGCGCTGACGCTGTCGGACCGCATCGCGGTGTTCAACAAGGGCAAGATGCTGCAGGTCGGCCCGCCGAAGGTGTTGTATGAACGACCGCAGAACCGTTTCGTCGCCGACTTCATCGGCATCAACAACCTGACTGAAGGCACCGTCGAAGCAGCGGACGCGCCGCGGGGCTGGTTGCGCGTGAAAACCGGGTTCGGCGAACTGCTGGCGGTGATGGACGAACGCTTTCACGCGGGGGACCGCTGCGTGGTGTCCGTCCGTCCCGAGAATGCGGCCCTCGACGGCGAGCCCGCGCCGGACCGCAACCTGGTAAAGGGCCACATCGTGTTCGCCGCCTACCTGGGCAATACCCTGCGCTACGACGTCGATCTGGGGCAGGGCGTGGTGTTCAAGGTGGATATCCGCGATCCCTGGCACCACGAGCAGCGGCCGATGGGCACTCCGGTTACGCTCAGCTTCGAGGCCAGCAGCACCGTGGCGATGCCGGCGGACGCATGAAGCTGCCGCGGGGGTCCCTCGCCGTCCTCGGGTTCGTCCTGATCTGGGCCTTCCTGATCCTGTTCATCCTGTACCCGCTCACCCGGATTTTCTACGACGCAGTCACCAACGAGGCCGGGGAGTTTACGCTCGGCTACTTCAGCGACTTTTTCACCGATTCGTTCTACCTGCGTTCGTTCTGGCGATCGATGGTGCTCGGCCTGGCGGCGGTCGTCACCACCTCGGTGATCGGGATCGCGGTCGCGCTGCTTATCGTGCGTTACGAGTTTCCGTACCGCATGACCTTCTCCTATCTCACCATGCTGCCGATGATCCTGCCGCCGCTGGTGGGCGTGCTCGGCTTCGTTTTCATCCTCGGCCGCGCGGGCACGGTGAACATCCTGCTGATGGACTGGTTCGGTCTGGAGACGCCGGTGAACTTCATGTACGGCATGCACGGTGTGCTGCTGGTGGAGACGGTACATCTGTTTCCGCTGATGACGCTCTCCATCCTGGATGCGCTCGCCAAAGTAGATCCTTCGCTCGAGGAGGCGGCGCAGGGGGTCGGCGCCACCGGCTGGCAACGGCTCTGGAGCATCACCCTGCCGCTCACCACTCCGGGCTATATCTCGGGCGCACTGCTGGTGTTCATCTGGACTTTCGCCGATTTCATCACGCCGCTGGTCGTCGGCGTGCAGGATCTGCTCGCGCCGCAGGCCTATCTCAACATCATGCAGTTCGTCGACCGGCGCATTTTCCGCATGGGCATCGTCATCTCGGCGCTGCTGGTCGTGCTTGCGATTCTGTTCGTGATCGCCGCGCGCGAGTACGTGGCGATCAAGGACTACAGCTCGCTCGCCTATTCCAAAGTCGAGCGCCGCCGCCTGGGACCGTTTCAGCGCTGGCTCGCGGTGGGCATGCTCTCGCTGCTCATGATCGTGTGCATCATTCCGCAGGTGGGCGTTCTGTTCGCCGCGGTCGGGCGCGGCTGGGCGCTCACGCCGTTCCCGATGCACTACACGATGGAATTTTTCCGCGCGGTGAGCATCGAGACGCCGAAGTTCATCATCAACACGTTCGTGTATGCCGGTCTCGCCCTGGTCCTGTGCCTGCTCGTCGGCGTGCCGATGGCGTGGATCATGACCCGCACCCATGCGCCGGGGCGCAACACCATGGACGCGCTCACCACGCTGATTCTCGCGATCCCGGGAACCGCCATCGGCATCGCCTATATCCGCGCCTTCAACTTTCCGCTGCCTTTCATCGACGCGCCGCTGACCGGATTGTGGATCATCCTGCCGCTGGTGCTCGCGGTGCGCCGGCTGCCCTACACCGTGCGCGGCAGCTACTCCTCGCTGCTCCTGGTGCACCCGTCGATGGAGGAGGCCGCGGCCAATGTCGGCGCGACCAAACTGCGCACTTTCTGGGACATCACGGTGCCGCTGGTGTGGAAGGGCATCCTCGTCGGCGCGCTGTTTTCTTTCATCATGTCGATCCAGGAAGCGTCGGCCACGATCTTTCTCACGCTCGGCGGCTGGGAAATGATTCCGTTCGGCATCTTCACCTTCTATATCGCCGGCTCGCACAGCCAGGCGGCGGCGCTGGGCGTGATCCTGATCGTGGTCTGCGCGCTGAGCCTGCTCGTAGTCAACCGCATCGCCGGGACGCGCGTCGGTGGTCTGTTCGGCTGAGTCGAGGCGTCGCTGCGCTGTCGCTTGCGGCCTGATTCTTTGTGACTGAGACTTTCTCCGATGATGCTCGAACTCAAAGAGAAGGAATTCGCGCGCTTGGATGCGCTGGGGCTCGAGGAGGTGCGGATCCGGAGCAGCCGGGGAGAGCATCTCGGCGATCCGCAGCTCGTGCGTGAGTGGCTCGAACTCCGTGCCGCGGAGCGATCTCAGACCCCGGTGGCTTCGGACATCAACGCGCGCCAGCGACGGTAGCGCCGGCGGATATCCGCATCCGCGGCGGGAGCGAACACCTGCTCCGCCGTGGCGTTGTTCCATATCGACGGCCGCCCTGCGGCCAGATAGCCGATGCCGCGGGCGGTGGCTTCCGGGTCGTCGCGCCGGTGCACCGGCAGCCCGCTCACCGCGGCGAGCCTGCGGCACAGGTCGTCGATGCGCGACACGCCGCCGCTCACGCGGATGCGCGCGGCCGGCAACACATGCTTCGCCATCTCCTCGATGTTCGCCTGCAGCAGGAAGGCGATGCTCTCGACCACGGCCACGGCCTTCTGCCAGGGTTCGCCTGCGCCGACGAAGCGCGAGGCGAAATCGGGCTTCCAGAACGGCCCGCCGAGCCCGGCGATGCCATTGAGGAACAGCGGCGGCTCGCATGGTGTCTCCAGCCATTGCGGCAGCGGCGACAGCACGTCGTCGATCCCCAGTTCGCTGCGCAACCACTCCAGCGCTGCGCCCGCCCCATTGACGTTGCCCTCCACCGTGTAGACCGTGGTTTCGCCGTCGTCGAGGATGATGCCGGTGAGCTGCCGCGGCACGTAGCCCGGGTCGCGCGTGAGCGCGCGCTGCACGAACGCACTGGTGCCGATATTGACGTAGGCGGAATCCTCCTCCGGCCAGCCGAAGGCGAACACGGCAGCGGACTGGTCTCCGTTCACCGCCGCGAGCGGAAACGCCAGGTCTCCCACGCGCAGCGTGCCAAAGGGGTAACAGGTCGGAACGCTTTTGGGCAGAAACCCCTGCGGCAGGCCGAACAGGGAGAGCAACTCCGGATCCCAGTCGCGCGTCTGCAGGTTCCACAACTGCGTGCGCGCCGCGCACTGCGGATCGGCAAACAGGGGGTGTTCTTCGAGCAGCCGAAACGCGAGAAAGCTCGCCTGCGGCCCCCAGCAGAGCGTAACCGCCGCCTGCGCCTCGCGCACCGCCGGAAGATGGTCGAGCGCCCAGCGCAGCTTGCTTGCGCCGTAATGCGCGGACAGGAACAGCCCGGTCTTGCGATGCACCTCTTCGCCCTGCGCCTCGAACTGGCGCAGCCAGAGATGCGCGCGCCGGTCTTGCCAGCTGAACACAGGCGACAGCGGCCGGCCGTCGCGCCGGTCCCAGCAGACGCAGCTCGATCGCTGGCTGGCGAGGCCCGCAGCGATGACGTCGCGCCGGCGTTCTCCAAGCGCAGACAGCGCTTGTGTCGCCGCTGTGAAAATCGAGGCGAGCATTTCGTCCCCATCCTGTTCGGCCCAGTCGGTTTGAGGCCGCGTGAGGCCGATTTCCTGCGCGCCGCTCGCCAGCACGCGGCCGCGGTGATCCAGCACCACCGCGCGGCTCGCGTGCGTGCCCTGGTCGATGGCGAGATAAATGGGGTCTGAATTCATACTGTCTGGAAAGAATTTGCGCGGTGCGCGAACCGGCACAAGCACTATAGACGAAAATCCGCACTCCGCGACAGGCAGACCGCGCCGATTCCGGGCATCATTCGGTTCATGAAAGCCGTCCCATTCGAATACGCACGGCCCGCCACGCTGGCCGAGGCCTGCGAGCTGCTCGCCGCGCACGGGCCGGAGGCGAAGCTGATCGCCGGGGGCCAGAGCCTGGTGCCGATGATGGCCATGCGGCTCGCACGGCCCGCCTGGCTCATCGATATCAGCCGTCTGGCGGAACTGCAGTGCATCGCCGCGCCCGCCGGCGCACCCGCGGATCAGGACGGTCAATTCGCCGTCGGCGCCGGCGTGCGCCAGTGCGTGATGGAGCGCGACCCGCTAGCGCGCGCGAGCCTGCCCTTGATGGCGCGCGCCTTGCGCTGGGTCGGTCAGGTGCAGACGCGCAACCGCGGCACCATCGGCGGCTCGATCGTGCACGGCGATGTTTCCGCGGAGATCGCGCTGGTGGCGTGCGTGCTCGACGCGATGCTGGAGCTGCGCGATTCCTTGGGCGTAAGCGAGATCCCGGCGCGCGAGTTCTTCCTCGCGCCCATGATCACGTCGATCGCGCCGGAGCAGTGCCTTACCGAGATCCGCTTCCCCGTTTGGCGCAACTTAGGTGGGAACGCCCTGCGCGGCTGCGCCTTTGACGAAGTGAGCGTCAGGCACGGCGATTTCGCGCTGGTCTCGGCCTGCGCACAAGTGATGCTCGATGCCGATGGCCGCTGCCTGCGCGCCGAGATTGGTATCGGTGGTGCAGCACCGGTGCCGCTGGCCCTGCCGGAGTTGGGCGCGCAATTGGTCGGCGCACGGCTCGACGCGCAGGCGATCAGCGCCGCGGCCGATGCGGCCGTGGACCTGATCGATCCCGAGGGCGACCTGCACGCGAGCGCGGATTACCGCCGGCAGCTGGCGCGCGTGCTGGTGGGGCGCGTACTGCGGGCAGCGAAAGAAGATGCGATGAGCAAGGCAGGGGTGGCGGCGGCATGAGTGAAAAGCTGTATCCGGTTTCGATCGAAGTCAACGGCGAGCGGCACGAGGCGCAGGTGACGGCACGCCTCACGCTGGTCGATTTCCTGCGCGACATGCTGCGGCTCACCGGCACGCACGCGGGCTGCGAACACGGTATCTGCGGAGCGTGCTCGGTGCTGCTCGACGGGGAACCGGTACGCTCCTGCCTGATGTACGCGGTGCAGACCGACGGCCGCAGCCTTACCACGATCGAAGGTCTGGCGCAGCCGGATGGCACGCCGGGCGCGCTGCAGGACGCATTCTGCGAAACCCACGCGACGCAATGCGGCTACTGCACTCCGGGGATGATCATCGCGGCGCACGCGCTGCTCGAGACCAATCCCGCACCCGGGGAGCAGGAGATCCGCGAGGCCATCGGCGGCAACCTGTGCCGCTGCACCGGCTATCAGCAGATCGTCGATGCGATCAAGCTGGCTGCGGCCAAGCGGGCTGGGAGTTCGATGTGAGCACACCTGTAGTGCAAAGCTTTCGCTACATCGGCAAGAAGCGCCGCACCAAGGAGGATCCGCGCTTCGTCACCGGCCACGGGCGCTTCGTCGCCGACATCGCCCTGCCGGGGATGAAGCACCTGGCGCTGGTCACCAGCCCGCACGCGGCGGCGCGCATAAGGGCGATCCGAACCGGGCACGCGCTCGCGCTCGCCGGGGTTCATTACGTGCTCACCGGCGCGGAACTGTGCGCCGCGACCGAACCACTGCTCATCGGAGTCGATGCGCCCAAGGTGCTGCGCTACCCGCTTGCACACGAGGTGGTGCGCTATTCCGGCGAGTGGGTCGCGGCCGTGGTCGCCGATTCGCGCGCGCTGGCGGAGGACGCGACCGAGAAAATCGAGGTCGACTACGAGCCGACGGAATATGTGCTCGATCCGGAGAAGGCGATCGAGCCCGGGGCCACGCTGGTGCATCCTTTGCATGGCAGCAATGTTCTGTACCGGCGCAAGTTCGTCTGGGGACCGGTGGAGGAGGATTTCGCCCGCGCCGAGCACAGGCTCGCTTTCCGCGTGCGCTGGGGCCGCAGCGCGACCGTGCCGATCGAAACCTTCGGCGTGGCGGCGCAATGGGATCCGGGCCGGCAACTGCTCGACGTGTGGGCGTCGATCCAGATGCCGAAATACCCCGACCAGACCGCGCGCGCGCTGCGCCTGCCGGGCAATGCGGTGCGCGTGCATTTCGACGTCGACGTGGGCGGCAGCTTCGGCGTGAAGCGGGGCATCAAGCACACGGTGCTGGTCGGCTATCTCGCGAAAAAACTGGGCATGCCGGTGCGTTTGATCGAGGATCGCCTGGAGAACATGCGCGGCGGCGACATGCACGGGCCGGACCGCATTTTCGACATGCAGGCGGCTTTCGATTCCGACGGAACCATCCGCTCCCTCAAGATCCGCGCGCTGGACGACGTCGGCGCATATGCCGGCCGTTCGCCGCTGCAACTCGGCAAGCCGGTGGGCGCGATCATCGGACCGTATCAAATCCATAGCGTGGAGTACGAGCCGATCTCGGTGCTGACCAACAAGACCGCGCAGGAGGCGGTACGTGGTTTCGGCCAGTCGCCTACCAACTACGCGCTTGAATCGGCCATCGACCATGTCGCCTACCACCTCGGCATGGACCGCATTGCGCTGCGGAAGAAGAATTTCATTCGCAAGGACCAATTCCCCTATCTGATCCCTAGCGGCACGACTTATGACAGCGGCGATTACCACACGGTGCTCGACAAGGCGCTCGCCGCCGCCGACTATCCGGCGCTCGTCGCCGCGCGCGACGCCGCGCGCAAGGCGGGGCGGCTCGCCGGCATCGGCATCGCCAGCTGCCTCGAGCCCTCCGGCGCCAATTCCTCGTTCGAGCCTCTGTTCAATCCGAAGAACGACACCACCACCTGGATGGATTCCTGCCTGGTGCGGGTCGACCTGTCCGGTTCGATTACCGGCGTGATGAATACTTCCAGCGCGGGACAGGGCCACGAGACGCTGGTCGCGACCGTGCTGGGCGAGGTGCTGGAGCGCGATCCGGACACGATCCGCGTGGTGCACGCCGATTCGCTCACCGCGCTGCCGTCCAACAGTCCGGTCGGCAGCCGCATGGCGATCATGCTCGGCGGCGCGGCCGCCGGCGCGGCGCAGAAGATCAAGGCGGCGCTGCTCGCGATCGCCGCGCACAACCTGAAGGCCGAACTGTCCGGGCTGGTGTACCGCGACGGCGGCGTGCACCTGCGGGGCGACCCGAAACGCTCTCTCAGCTGGGCGCAGCTGGTCGAGATCGCACAGCGCAAGTTTCACCTGCTTCCGCCCGGTCTCGAACCCGGGCTGCAAGCGAAGTTCGTGTGGGAGGTGCCAACCGGGGGCGGGCTGCCGACCGCCGACGGGCGCATCCAGATGTATCCCTGCTTTTCGTTCGAGGCGCATGTGGTGCTGGTCGAGATCGATCCGGCCACCGGCCAGGCGAAGTTGCTGCGCTACGTCTGCGGCCATGACTGCGGCGTCATGATCAGTCCGGACATCGTCCACGGCATGACCTATGGCGGAATCGCGCACGGCATCGGCGCGGCGCTGTACGAGAAGTTCGCCTACAGCGACAACGGCCAGCTCGAAAGCCAGTCGTTCATGGATTACCTGATCCCCAGCGCGCTCGAAGTGCCGGAGATTGCTATCGTGGACCACTGCACGCCTTCGCCGCTCACGACATTCGGTCAAAAAGGCTCGGGCGAGGCCGGCTACCTCGGCGCGCCGGCCGCCATCGCCGGCGCCATCAACGATGCACTGGCTCCGCTCGGCGCTTCGATCGCCGAGCTGCCGATGACTCCACTCGCAATCTGGACGCGGATCGACGCTGCGCGTGCCGGCCTGAAGCGTTCGACACCATGATCATCGACATCCACGCGCACTATCTGCCGCAACTCCTCTATGACCGCTTCGACGCGGAAGCGGCGAAGTTCCCCGGCGTGCAGTTGCTGCGCGGCGAGCCGGGAAAGCGCCTGCGCTTTCCCGGCGGCGAAGCCACACGCCCGATCTCGCCCAAGCTTTCGGACTTGGCCGGGCGCCGCGCGTGGATGGACGGGAACGGCATCGACCATCAGCTGGTCGGCGGCTGGCTCGACAGCTTCGGCTATGAACTCGCGCCGAACGAGGGCATCGCCTGGAGCCGGTTCATCAATGCCTGCATGCGCGAGGCGCTCGCCGACGAGCAGCGCTTTACGCCGCTCGCGACGGTGCCGCTGCAGGACGGAAAAATGGCGGCCGAAGTGCTGGCCGAGGCGCTCGAGGCGGGTTTCGGCGGCATCATGATAGGCACGCTGCCGAAGGGCTTGGGAGGCGTGCTCGATGATCCCCAGCTCGACCCGTTCTGGGAAACGGCGTCGAAGCTGCAGGCTGCGGTGTTCCTGCATCCGATGTTCCTTTGCGGCGAGCCGCGCCTTGCCGATTACGACCTCGTCAACGCCATCGGCCGGGTCGCCGACACCTCGATCGCGGTGGCGCGCTTGCTGTTTTCCGGGCATCTGCTCAAATTTCCCGATATGAAGCTGGTGCTCTCGCATGGCGGGGCGGCCCTGCCGCTGGTGCTGGGGCGCCTCGCGCGCAATTTCACCATCGCCCAGGGAAAATACGCCGATCCGCGCAAGGGCTTCGAGGCGCTGTATTTCGACAGCGTGGTGTTCGACGCCGATGCGCTGCGGTTCCTTGCGGGCAAAGCCGGCACTGCAAGGATCATGCTGGGATCCGACATGCCGTTCCCGATCGGCGACATGGAACCGTGCAAAGTGGTGCATGCGGCGGGCTTTGGCGAGCCCGAGCGTGCCGCGATCCTCGGTGGCAATGCGCGGGGCGTGTTTCGCATCCGTCCCGATTGCTGGTGCCGCGGCTGACATGGCGCTGGAAATGAAAGGCGAATGCGCGTTGCCGGTGCCGCAGACCGAGCTTTGGCGGCTGCTGAACGATCCCGTCGTGCTTGCGAAGATCATTCCAGGCTGCAACACCGTGCGCCTGGTCGGCATCGACCGCTACGAGATGGGCATGAAACTGCAGGTCGGCAGCGTCAGCGGGGAATACATGGGCAGCGTGGAGATCTTCGACAAGCAGGAGCCCTTGCACTACGTGCTCATGATCGAAGGTCAGGGCTCGATCGGATTCATGAAAGGCAGCGCGGCCTTCGACCTCGAGCAGCAGGGCGAAAGCGGATCGATGCTGCGCTATGCGGGCAGCGCGGAGGTGGGCGGCGTGGTGGCCGGAGTCGGCCAGCGCGTATTGTCCGGCGTGGCCAAGTTCCTGGCGGGCCGGTTCCTGAAAAGCCTGGCGAAGCACATCGAAGACGCCAGGGGCGGGGCGAAAGATGCGGCCGCAGCCTGAATCCGCCATGAACCTAGAACGCGCAGCGCCAGCGCCTTCTCGCCGCTGGCTGCTGCTACCAGTCGTCGCAGCCGCGTTCATCGTTTTGTACGCGCTTGCCGGATTCGTGCTCGCGCCGTGGCTTGCGGAGCGTGAGTTGCCGCGTTTCGTCGAGGAACAGCTGCAGCACCGGGCGCGCATCGGCGAAATCCGCTTCAACCCGTTCACGCTCAGGCTGCACGCGCGCGAATTCGCATTGGAGACACGCGATGGCCGGCCAGTATTTGGATTCGCCGAAGGCGTAGTCGACGTCGCATGGCATTCGCTACTGCGCCGCGCCTGGGTGCTGGACGAATTGCGGTTGGTCGATCCAACGGTGCGTGTGGAAATAGGGAAAGATCGGCCGCTGAACCTCTTTGCGCTCGCCCCCGGCGCGGGAACCACAGGTTCGACGCAGCCGGCGCGTGTCGCCATCGGCAGTTTTTCCGTGACCAATGGCAGCATCGACTTCGAGGATCAGCGGCAGGGCTACCGCAATCGCCTGGAACGCCTGTCGATCGATCTTGTGTCGCTGTCGACGCTGGAGGCGGAGCCGGGAACCTACGCGCTCGCCGGGCAGACCACGGCAGGCGCGAAGCTGCTGTGGAAAGGCGAACTCTCGCTCGCGCCGCTCGCGGCCACAGGCACCCTTGCGGTCGGCAACGCGGCGCTGGCGGAACTGATGCCCTATATCGACGATTTCACCGCGGCGCGCGTAGTCGCGGGGCGCGCCGATTTCGAACTGCCTTATCAGCTGGCGCTGGGCGGGGGCAAGCCGCGGTTTTCCCTCAAAGGGGCGAAGCTCGATTTGCGCGAACTCGTGCTCGCAAGCACCGGCGAAAAAGCGCTGTTGACGAAGTTTGGCGCGGTCACGCTCGGCGGCATCGATTTCGATTGGGGCACGCAACACGTTCTGGTGAAATCGCTGCGCGTCGGTGAATCGACCGTGAGCGGCGCAACGGACAAGGTACTGCTCGCAAAAGCGGGCCCCATGGCGCTGGATGGCGCGGAGTTTGTGCTCGGAACCGGTCGCGGTTCGGCACACGAGCTCGCCATCACCGCGATCACGCTGGCAGCGGGCGATGAAAGCAAGCCCATGGCGCAGTTGCGCCGGTTCGCCCTCGACGGCATCGCATTCGATCTGCAGGCGAAGCGCGTGTCGGCCAAAGCCTTGCGCGTCGCCGAGCTTGCGCTCGCGCTCAAACGCGATGCCGATGGCGAACTGGACATCCAGCGCCTGTTTGCCGGACGCGGCGGGGACGCAAAAGGCGGCGCCAAGCCGGCCCAATGGCAGGCGAGCATCGGCACCGCGGAGTTGGGCAATGGTTCTGTTCGTTACACCGATGCCACGGCGAAGACGCCCGTCGCGCTTGCGCTGGACGGCCTGAGCGGCAGTTTCTCCGTAGAAGCCGGGTCGGCCGGCGAAGGGGTTCGGGTGCGCGTGGACGCGGGAAACTTCGCACTGGCTCGACTTGATGCGCTTGCGGCGTCTGCTTCCCCCGGGACCGCGCCGCAGCCCGCGATGAGGCTCGCCAAGCTGTCGCTCAACAGCGCACGCTACGACAGCGGCGCGAACGCGATCGACGCCGGGACCGTGCGCGTCGGCAGCTTCGGCGTGGACACGGTGCTGGAGAAGGGGCGCCTGTCCTTGCTCGATCTTTTGCCCGCCGCGGCAAAAGCCAAAGCGGAGAAGCCGCTATCGGCACGGGCCAAAGCGGTTGAACTGAACGAAGGCGCTGTCAATTTCACCGATCGCGGCCGCGGCATCGAACTCGCGCTGGAGCGCGTCGCGCTCAAGCTCGGCGACGCATCGAACGACGGGGCGAAGCCGCTGGCATTCGATCTTAGCGCCGAGGTGAAAAGCGGCGGACGCATCGGGCTGCGCGGGCGCGCCGTGCCGGCGCAGGGAACGCTCGAGGCCAAACTCGAAGCGAGCGCCGTCGCGCTTGCACCGGCGCAGTCCGTGCTGGGGCAATATGCAAATGTGAAATTCGCATCGGGCGATGTTTCCCTCTCCGGCACCCTGCGCGCCGGCGCCAATGACGCGAAGCTCGGGTACTCCGGGCGCGCAAGCATCGCCAATCTTGCGCTGGAGGATACGGCCGGGGTGCGGCTGTTCGGCTGGAAGTCGCTCGAGACCGAGTCGCTCAAGGCGACGCTTTCACCCGATCGCATCGACATCGACGAATTGCGGCTGCGGGCACCCGCAGGCCGGTTTGCGATTGCGAAAGACGGCTCGAGCAATATCTCGCGCGCGTTTGCGAGGAACCAGCCTGCTGCAGGCGAGAGCAAGGCGCCTGCAGCCGAGGCAAACGCGGCGCCCGAGGTCAAGGCGGATGAGGCGCGGCCTAGCGCTGCTGGCAAGTTCGGCGTCTCCGTGCGGCGCGTGCGCGTCGAACAGGGCGCGCTGGATTTCTCCGACGACAGCCTGAGCCCGGGTTTCGTTGCGAAGATCTACGATCTCGAAGGCACGGCGAACGGCTTGTCCAGCAACCCCGAGGCGCGCAGCCAGTTTACGCTCGAAGGCCGCGTTGACGAATTCGGTTATGCGCGCCTCTCCGGGGCGGTGAATCCGTTCGCGCCGCGCAATCGCAGCACGTTTCGGGTGCAGTTGCGCAATGTCGACCTGATTACGGCGACGCCCTACGCAATGCGCTTTGCCGGCTTCCGCATCGCCTCCGGGCGCCTTGGGCTGGACCTCAACTACCGGGTGCGCGACAGCGCAATCGAGGGAGACAACAAAATCACCCTGGAGCAGTTCACGCTTGGAGAGCACGTCGACAGTCCGGACGCGCTCAAGCTGCCATTCGAGCTTGCCGTCAAGCTGCTCAAGGATGCGGACGGCGTGATTTCACTGGAGGTGCCGGTCAAAGGCAACCTCGACGATCCGCAGTTCAGCCTCGCGCCAGTCATCTGGAAAGCCGTCGGGCAGTTCATCGGCAACATCATCGCCGCGCCGTTCCGGGCGCTGGCACATCTGTTCGGTGGCGCAACAGGTGAGGACCTTGGCGCGATCGCTTTCGATCCCGGCAGGGCCAGGCTGCTGCCGCCGGAGAAGGAAAAGCTGGTGCGCGTGGTCGCGGCACTGACAAAACACCCAGAGCTGAAACTGATGATTCCTGCGCGCTACGATACCGAGGCCGACGCGCGCGCCCTGAAGCGCGCCGAACTTGGCCGCGAACTTGGCCGCAAGGCGGGATTCGCCGTTAGCGAAGACGATGATCCAGGACCGATCAATATCGAAGACCGGGCAACGCGGCGGGCATTGAGAACGATGTTTACGGAGCGTTTTTCCAAAGCCGAATTCGACCGGCTCAGGGCCGAAGCCGACGCCAAGGCGTTCGCCGCCGGCACTCCGGCGCCGTCGATGACCACGCGGCTGCGCAATTTCGCCAGCGGAGAACCGCAGCTGGTGGATACGCGCGAGTTCCACCAGACGCTGCTGCGTCGTTTGCGCGAATCGCAGACGCTTGCATCGAACGCTTTGGCCGGGCTTGCGCAAAAACGCGCGCTCGCGATCGAAACCGCACTGCAAGCCGCCGGCGCCGACGCCTCCCGCATCACCCGCATGATCGCCGCGCCGGCCGCGGACGCCGAGGCCAGGTCTGTCACGGTGCATCTGTCGCTGGCTGCGCGCTGAGAGTGGTCGGTGCGAGCGCACGAAACGGGAAGAATCGTTCGTTTAGCCGGTTGCATGAAGTGGTTAGCGTAAGTTTCCGCACTGCCTCGCCGATGAGCGGACGTCCACAGTGGGCTCACTAATCGGCCGCACCTGGCCGTCATGCGACCTTCAGCAGACAGAGCCATATTTCCCTGGATGGCTCTGAATCAGACGGGGCACCCTGGAAATATGGTGTCCACTTGTGGCGGACGCAGAATTCGGAATCAATCGTACGCTAAGATTTTCGACACTCAGGGACTGACCCAGGGGTTGAGGATCGACACACCGGTTGGCTCAAAGTCGGCCACGTTGCGCGTTACGACGGTCATGCCATGTACAAGCGCCGTCGCAGCGATAAGTCCGTCACGAACGGGGCGAGGGTCCGGCACATGGAGTCGTGCGCTACGCTGAGCAACAGCGGTATCGATGGAAAGGATGCGGCCGGTGAAGGCAGGCAAGACGTAGCCGTCCATCCATTCCCGAAAAACCGATCCCTGCGAGGGGTCGCGGCGTTCGGCCAGCAGTACTCCGATCTCCAACTCCTGGATGGTGATCGCTGATAGATACAAATCTGTGGCATCTATGCTGTCGGCCCAATCGGCAACGCGACTATCCGCCTTTCCAGCACGGATCTTGCGCAACTCGGAAACGACATTGGTATCGAGCAAGTACATCAGGAGAGATCCGCCGGTTGCGCGAGGTCGGCTAGTTGCGGGATCTCGAATTCCACGTGTTCGATGCCGGGCATCGCCAGCAGATCGGCGATCTTCGTACGCCCGCCGGTGATCCTCTTGTACTCATCGAACGTCAGAAGCACATGCGCGGGCCGGCCGCGATCCGTGATGAACACAGGACCCGCTTTTGCCGCTTTTTTGGCTTTGCTTGCGTCCTGGTTGAACTGGCGGCTGGAAAGGGTCGTAATGGTCATGTTGGTACCTCGCATTCTTGGGTAATGTAGGTACGTTACCACAAACCGCGCGCTTTATAAAGATCGTAAGCGTATCAAGGATCTGGGGAGCGGTGGAAGTGTATATGCAAGCAAATTGAAGATCGCGGAATCACTGTTGGAGGTCGATACCTGGACCGGCTCTACTCGCCACTTCAAACCGCCGGAATGACCTTGGCCGGATTGAACAAGCCGCGCGGGTCGAGCGCCTGCTTGACCGAGCGCATCAGGGAAAGCTCGACCGCCGATTTATATTGCAGCATTTCCGCGACCAGATACTGACCGATGCCGTGCTCCGCGCTGAAGGTGCCGCCGAGTTCCGTGGTAACGCCATAGGTCAGCCGGTGAACTTCATCGATTACCGCCTGCGGATCGGGAAACGCCTCCCAGGCATCGAAGCCGAACAGCGCAATGAAATGCAGGTTGCCGTCCCCGAGATGACCGACGATGACGATGCGCATACCTGCAAATCGCTGTTCGAGTATCGGGCTGACGCGGCGCACGAACTCCGGTATTTTCGAGATGGGCAGGGCGATGTCGTGGGTGATGCCCCGGCCCGCCTTTTGTGTCGCTTCGGCGATGCTGTGGCGGATTTTCCACATCGCCGCACGCTGTGCTTCATTGCTCGAAATGGCGGCGTCGGCAAGCAGTCCTTTCGAAAGCGCGCCCTGCAGCAGGTTTTCGACGCCGGAGCGAAGTCCGTCGTCAGGGGACGCATCGCCCAGGTCCGCCAGGATGTGCCAGGGATGCGCCGCGTTCAATGGAATCCGTGTGCCAGGCGCAAGCGCCAGCACATTGTCCACGTGCGCGGCATTCATGAGTTCGAATGCCGTGAGCTGAGTTCCCAGCGACGCTTGAAACATCGCCAGCACCTCCAGCGCGGCATCGAGGCTGACCGGCGCCAGCCAGCTTGCGATATGGTGGGTCTTGAGCGGGTACAGCTTGAGCGTGGCCGCGGTGATGACGCCGAGCAAGCCTTCCGATCCGATGAACAGATGCTTGAGGTCGAATCCGGAATTGTCCTTGCGCAAAGCCCGCAGACCGTTCCAGACCGTCGCATCCGGCAATACCACTTCCAGTCCAAGAACGTTTTCGCGGGTATTGCCATAGCGCAACACGCCCGTGCCGCCTGCGTTGGTGGCGATATTGCCGCCGATCTGGCAGGATCCTTCCGCGCCCAGGCTGACCGGATAGAAGCGGCCGGCGTCGACCGCGGCGCGCTGAACGTCGGCGAGCACGCAGCCGGCTTCGACGGTGATCGAGTTGTTGGCGGCATCGATTTCGCGAATACGGTGCATCCGCGACAGGCTGAGGATCACGCCGCGTTCTCCGGCAAACGGGACCGATCCGCCGCACAGGCTGGTGTTGCCGCCCTGCGGCTGAATCGGCAAGGAATGCCCGATGCATTGCGCAACCACCGCCGCCACCTCTGCCGTGCTGCGCGGCCGCACCACGCACAGGGCATTGCCCTTGTAGCGGCCGCCCCAGTCCGTCACGTACGCGTCGAGATCGGCCGGTTCGGTCACCACACCCGTCTCGCCTACGATCTGCACCAGGTTCTCGAGCAGCGCTTTCATTTACTGGCCTTTCGATCTTTGATTGCCTGCATCAACTCGGCCTGGCAGGTGCGCGCGGCGGCGACGCTGCGCTCCTTGACCGGGCCGTAGCCGCGAATGGTTTCGGGCAGAGCGGCGATCTCAGCGGTCAGTCCCAGTGTGTCCGGAGCGAGGCTGCCAAGCAGCAGGTCCAGCGTGGCTTCGTAATCGGCTATCAGCGCGCGTTCCACGCGCCGCTCCGCGCCGTAGCCGAAGACGTCGAAGGGCGTCCCACGCAGGAATTTCATCGGCGCCAACAGCCGGAACGCGGACATGAGCCAGGCGCCATAGGGGTGTTTCTTCGGCTCGCCTGTGACGGAGTCCGGCCGGCTCAGCGCCGGAATCGCCAGATGGAAGCGCAGTTTGAACGCGCCCTCGAAGGCCGAGCTTAGCGCGCGCGCGAATTCCGGAGCGGTGTAAAGCCGGGCGACTTCGTACTCGTCCTTGTAGGCGAGCAGCTTGAAGTAGTTGCGCGCCACGGCTTCGGCGAGCAGGGTGCTGCCGGGCAGCAGCGCGGTTTCGGCGCGGCGTACGCGCTCGACCAGGTCGTTGTAGCGACGGGCGTAAGCGCGGTCCTGATAGGCAGTCAGATAGTCGCGCCGCCGCGACATAATTTCGTCCAGGTTCTGCGACAGCCGGTGCTGCGGCATCGTTGGTGTCTGTTTGCGCGCGATTCTGTCGATGCCTTCGGGGTCGGCCGCGGCGCGCCTGCCCCAAAGGAAGGCCTGTTTGTTTCCTTCGATGGCGACCGCATTGAGCTCGATCGCGCGCAGCAGCGCTGCGGAAGAGACCGGCACCCGGCCCTTCTGGTAGGCATACCCGAGCATAAACATATTGGCCAGGATGGCGTCGCCGGTGAGGGCGGTCGCCAGGCGCGTGGCATCGACGAACTCCGCCGCATCTGCGCTGACGGCATCGCGTATCTGCTGTTCCATCGTCTCCAGGGGAAAGGCATCGTCCGGGTTGCGCACGAAATCGCCGGTGATCGCGCGGCTGGTGTTTACGATCGTCCGGGTAAACCCGGTTTGCGTTTTCGCCAGGGCCTCGTCGCCGACGACGACCAGGATATCGCAGCCGATGACGGCGTTGGCTTCGCCCGTGGCGATACGCACGGCCGAGAGCTTGTCCTGCCTATCAGCCAGTCGCACATGGGAGATCACCGCGCCGCCCTTCTGCGCGAGTCCCGTCATGTCCAGAACGGATACGCCTTTGCCTTCGAGATGGGCCGCCATTCCGATCAGTGCGCCGATGGTGACCACACCGGTGCCGCCGACACCCGCAATGAGTATGCCGTAGGGTACCGACAGGTCCGGCAGCGCCGGCTCGGGTGGACCGGCGGCATCCAAGGGGTCCGAAGCGACGCCTTTGACGCTGCGCATCGATCCGCCTTCGACAGTGACGATGCAGGGGCAAAATCCGGCGACGCAGGAATAGTCCTTGTTGCAGGAGAACTGATCGATGGCGCGCTTGCGCCCGAACTCGGTCTCGACCGGCACCACCGAGAGGCAGTTGGATTTCGCGCTGCAGTCACCACAGCCCTCGCAGGCCATCTCGTTGATGAAAACACGCGTTGCGGGGTCGGGATAGGTACCGCGTTTGCGCCGGCGCCGTTTCTCCGCTGCGCAGGTCTGGTCGTAGATCAGTGCCGTGACACCGGGCGTCTGGCGCAACTCGAGCTGCACCGCATCGAGATCTTCACGGTGGCGGATTTCCACGCCGGGAGGGAATCCGGCGTCGCTGGGGTAGTGGTCCGGATCCTCCGCCAGCACGACGATGCGGCGCACGCCTTCTGCGCTGAGCTGGCGCGCAACAAGCGGGACGCTGAGCGGGCCATCCACCGGTTGGCCGCCGGTCATGGCAACGGCATCGTTGTACAGGATCTTGTAGGTGATGTTGACGTCGGAAGCGACCGCGGCGCGGATCGCCATTAGTCCGGAGTGATAATAGGTGCCATCGCCCATATTGGCGAACATGTGCGGCGTGCCCGATTCTCCCGCCGCGCCGAGCCAGGCCACGCCTTCGCCGCCCATCTGGCTGATGGTCATGGTATTGCGGTCCATCCACACCGCCATCAGGTGGCAGCCCACGCCGCCCAGCGCCGCGGAGCCATGCGGCACGCGCGTCGACTGGTTGTGCGGACAGCCGGAGCAGAAGTAGGGCGTGCGCGGCACCGACAACCGCGGCTTGGCCAGCGCGGCCTCCTTGGCTTCGAGAAAGGCGAGGCGCTGCTGCATCTTTTCGGACGCGTGAAAGCGGCGGATGCGCGAAGCGATGGCGCGGGCGACGATGGCGGGCGTCAGCTCCGCGGTCGGCGGCAGCAGCCACGGGCCGTCAGGTGCAGGCCACTCGCCGCTCTCGTCGAATTTGCCGACGATGCGAGGCCGCACGTCCCTGCCGCTGGCATCGGTCCAGTGATAGAGTTGCTCCTTCAACTGATACTCGATGATCGGGCGTTTTTCCTCGACCACCAGGATCTCTTCCAGGCCCTCGGCGAAATGGCGCACACCGCTCGCCTCCAGCGGCCATGCCATGCCGACCTTGTACAGGCGCAAGCCGATATCGGACGCGTGCTCCCGATCGATGCCCAGATCGTCCAGCGCCTGCAGCACATCGAGGTAGGCCTTGCCGCAGGCGATGATGCCGAGCCGCGGCCGCGGCGAGTCGTACACGAGGTAATTGAGGCGGTTGGCGCGCGCATAGGCGAGCGCCGCATAGATCTTGAATTCCTGCATGCGGTGTTCCTGCGCCAGGGCCGGGTCGGGCCAGCGCAGGTGCAATCCGTCCGGCGGCAGGACGAAATCTCCCGGCACGGCAATCTGCACGCGCGCCGGATCGATCTCGACCGTGGCGGAACTTTCGACCGTGTCGGAGGTGGTCTTGAGCGCGACCCAGCAACCCGAGTAGCGCGACATGGCCCAGCCGTGCAGGCCGAAGTCGAGGTATTCCTGCACGCCCGCCGGCGCCAGCACGGGAATCGCGCAGGCCGAGAAAATGTGCTCGCTCTGGTGCGCAAGGGACGACGAACGGGCGCCGTGGTCGTCGCCGGCGATCAGCAGCACGCCGCCGTGTTTGGACGAGCCGGCAAAATTGCCGTGTTTGAACACGTCGCCGCAACGGTCGACCCCCGGCCCCTTGCCGTACCACATGGCGAAAATGCCGTCGCGCTTCGGTGCGGGAAACAGGTGGAGCTGCTGCGTGCCCCAGATGGCGGTCGCGGCCATGTCCTCGTTGATCCCCGGATGTGAGGTGATGCTGTGCTCGCGCAGGAAGCGCCCGGCGTCGCGCAGCGCCGTGTCCAACCCGGCCAGGGGCGAGCCGCGGTAGCCGGAAATGTAGCCGGCGGTGTTGAGCCCGGCGGCGACATCGCGCTGGTGTTGCAGCATGGGCAGGCGCGCCAGCGCCTGCACCCCGGTGAGAAAGACGCGGCCGTGGTCGAGGCGATACTTGTCCTCGAGTGTTACGTTCGCAAGCATGCTGCCGTCCTCCTCCTTGCGCGAGCGCGCAGGTGCAGTGTTGTTCTTCCCTACACGCCGCGACTCAAATTGCGCGCCGTAGCGCAATCGACGATCTTGGATAAAAACAAACTCAAGCCGTGGTTGCTTTTATCCATAACTGTGTTTTCTGGACGGATGTGCTTTTCATCCGTCCAGAAAACACAGTTGGCGCGCGCGAGCGCGCAGGTCTTGCCAAAACCTGCGCGGACGAAAAGCCGTCCGCGCGGATCGCTGATTGCGCACCGATGAAAAGCATATCCGCGCGCAATCAGCGATCTTGTATCCCCTCCCAGCGCCGCTGGCTGGCGCGCGCAACGCCAACCGCACGATTCACTCCATTTGCCTCAGTCTTTCACCAGCACCCACTTGCCGTCCTTGACGGTGAGCAGAACGCGGCCACGATGGTCGAAACCGGAATGGTCCTGCGCCGTCATATTGACCACACCCTGGGATACGCTCAAGTCCTTGACTCCTTCAAGCGCATCGCGCAACGCGGTACGGAACTCCTGTGTTCCGGGTTTGGCTTTCTTGATGGCTTGCGGGATGGCGTGCTGAAGCAACAAGCCCGCGTCGTAGATGCCAGCGCCGAATATCGGCGGCTTGGCGCCGTACATGCGTTCGTAGCTGGTGACGTATTCGAGCGCCACTTTCTTCGTCGGTACGCTGTCGGAAATCTGCTCTGGAACCAGCAGCAGGGGGCCGACCACCAGCGCGCCTTCTACGTGCTTGCCGCCGATCTGGATGAAAGCGCCGGTACCGGATCCATGGGTGTGATAAATCTGTCCCTTGTATCCGGCATCGACGAGTTGAATGTGCGGCAGCGCGGCATCGGCCGCGACGCCGGCGACGAACATCGCATCCGGCTTGGACGCGATGAGTTTCAGCACCTGGCCGGTGACGCTGGTGTCCTGGCGGTTGTAGCGTTCGTTGGCGGTGATCTGTATGCCGGCTTTCTGCGCCATCGGCGCGAACGTTTTGTACCAGTTCTCGCCGTAGGGGTCGTTGCGGCCGATAAAGCCGATGCTCTTGACGCCGCGCTTCACCATCGCCGCGACCACGCCGTCGCTGATGACGTCGTCATTGGGGTGGGTCTTGTACACCCAGCGCTTTTTGTCGTCCATCGGCAGCACCACGGCCGAGGTTCCGACCGGCGCCAGCATCGGCGCATGCGCTTCGGCCATGACCTGCAGCACGCCCATCGCATTGGGTGAACCGGAGGGGCCGATCAGGGCATCGATCTTGTTTTCCGTAAGCAGTTTTTTCGTCAGGGTCACGCTCTGCGTCGAGTCGCTGGCGTCGTCGAACACGATGTACTCGATGGTGGTATCGCCAATTTTCTTCGGCAACAGCGCAGCGCTGTTCTTCTGCGAGATGCCGACGAAAGCGGCCTGGCCGGTGGCCGAGGCAATGACGCCGATTTTCACCTGGGCCTGTGCCGAAAACGATGTTGCCAGCGCGAGCGCCGACAGGGTTCCGATAACGCCTCTGATCTTCATTTCTACTCCTCCTTGGTGGATGAAAAATCTGCTGCAGTAAACTACATGACGAATCCGCCGCTGGCGAGCACGACCTCGCCGCTGATGTAATCCGATTCGGGTATGCACATCAGGTAGACCGCCCCCGCCGCCTCCTCGGGCGTGCCGCCGCGGCCGAGCGGAATCATCCGGTTCATGAACTCGATGAACTCCGGTTGAATGCCCATTTTGACTTCGCGTTCCCCGATTTTCGCGACGGCCGCGCCCGAGCCGACCGGCTGGGTCATGCGCGTCTGGATCAGCCCGAAGGCGACGCAGTTGACGTTCACCCGGTAGCGGCCCCATTCCTTGGCCATGGTCTTGGTCATGCCGACAATGGCCGCCTTTCCCGCAGAATAGCCCATCTGGCCGGCGTTGCCGTACATGCCCGCGATGGAAGAGATGTTCACCACTTTGCGGTTGACGCCGCGGCCTTCGTCTTTTTCCTTCTTGGCCGCGTTGCGGATGAAATCGGAAGCGGCGCGCAGGATGCGAAACGGCGCCGTGGCGTGCACATCGAGCATGGCGTACCACTGCTCGTCGGTCATTTTCTGGATCACGCCGTCCCAGGCGTAGCCGGCATTGTTGACGATGATATCAATGCCGCCGAACGCATCCAGCGTATCTTTGACGATGCGCGTGCCGAAATTCGGCGCCGTCACATCGCCGATGCAGCTGCGCGCGTCGCTGCCGAGAGCGCGGATTTTGGCGATGGTTTCGTCCGCCGGGCCGGCGTCGAGATCGTTCACCATGACCCTGGCGCCTTCGCTGGCCAGCTTTTGCGCGATGGCCTGGCCGATGCCGCGGCCCGAGCCGGTGACAATCGCGATCTTTCCTTCCAGTTTCTTCATTTCACTTCCTCACGATAACGATCAATTCAAAGAAAGCATCCGCGTTCCCGTCCGTATGCGGCGCTTTGCCTAGCCGGCGATGATGCCCTGCCGGCTGAGCGCGGCGCAGTCGGCATCGGAACAGCCGGTCTCCCGCAGTACGCTCCGGGTATCCTGCCCGTACTTTGGGGGAAAGCGCAATTCCGTCGCCGCATGGGGCACATCCACCGCCATCGGCTGCATGCGCACCGTTTTGCCGCCGGGCATGCGCGTAGTGGTGAGCCGGCTCTTTATCGCAGCCATCTCGCGCACCGCCGGGATGTCGTGTATCGGCGCGTGCGGAATCGTCGCCTTGCCGAAGTATTCGGCGATTTGCGCCGTCGTGAATTGCCGGGTCAGCGCAGCCATTTCGCGATGAATCGCCGCGCGTTCGCCCAGCCGGCCTTCGTTGGTGGCGCGTGTTGCACTGGCCAGGGTCGCGAATCCCGCGATTTCGGTCAGGCGCGTCCATTGCGGATCGCTGCCGATGGCCATGAAGATGAAGCCATCGCGGGTAGGATAGACGTTGGTAGGGATGAATTTGCGGTGTTCGTTGCCGCAACGGGTAATTTCCGCAGGCTGGCAATCGAAGTCGAGCAGGGGCAGGGTGGTGATCAGCCAGGACGCAGCGGCCTGCAGCATGGATACGTCGATGCGGCTGCCCTTGCCGGTCTCGGCGCGCTCGGCCAGCGCCAGCATCACGTTGGCGTAGACCTCGTCGCCGGCCTTGAGGTCGATCAGCGGCACGCCGGCAAGCGTCGGCGGACCGTCCGCATTGCCGGTGAGTTCCATGTAGCCCGCCATGGCCTGGATCACCGGATCGTAGCCCGGCGCGTCCGGGTATTCCGGGCCCATAGCCGAGATGCCGGCCCAGATTAGGTCCGGTTTCACGCCGCTCAAGGTGTCGTAATCGATGCCCAGCTGCTCATAGCGCCGGGGCAGGGTATTACAGCAGAAGACGTCGATCTCCAGTTCCACGATCATCCGCCGCAGCAACGCTTGCCCCTCGGGGCGTTTGAGATCGAGGGCGATGGCTTCCTTGCCGACGTTGGGCGCGATGAAATAAGTGCGGCGGTCGTCGTCCGCGACCTTGGCACCGATATAGCGGTTCGGGTCGCCCGGCAGGCCGGAGCCGCCGGGCGTCGGCTCGATGCGGATCACGCGCCAGCCAAGCTGCGCGAAACGCAGCGTGGCGTAGGGCAGGGACAGCGCCTGTTCCAGCGACAGGATGGTGCGGCGTTTCATGCTGCCTTCTCGGCTTTTTCCAGGTACAGTTTCTCGCCTTTGCCATGCAGCGCCCGGTACACGCGTTCCGGCGTGAACGGCAGTCCGCAGATACGCACGCCGGTGGCGTTGTAGATGGCGTTGGCGGTCGCGGCGGCGACGCAGATGGCCGGCGCTTCGCCCACGCCTTTGGCACCCTGCGGACCTTCGCCATCCATGGACTCGATGAAGGCGATGTCCATTTCCGGAATCTCCGGCGCGGTGACCAGTTTGTAGTCGCGAAAATTGGGATTGCGCGTGACGCCGTTCTCGACGATCAGGCTTTCGGTGAGCGCGTAGCCCTGGCCCATGACGACGCCTCCCTCGACCTGGCCTTCGATGCCGAGCCGGTTCAGCACCCGGCCCACGTCGTGCGCGGCCGTGACCTTGGTCATTTTCACGATGCCGGTTTCGGTGTCCAGTTCGATCTCCACCACCTGGGATCCCCAGGCGTAAGCCGCCGAGACGTTGCCCTTGTAATCCTTGTCTTGATGCGAACTGGGCGGTTCATAGTAAAACGTCGTCATCACCAGTTCGGCCTTGTCGGAGAAGTGCAGGTTGCGCATCAAGCGCGGCAGGTCGATGAGCACCTCGCCGGTCGCCGCCTTGATGACGCAGCCGCCGCGCAGGTCGAGTTCCTCTGCCGGACAGTCGAATTTCTTTGCAGCGGCCGCAAGGATCTTGGCCTTTGCCAGGCGCGCCGCCCCCAGGGCGGAGTTCCCGGCGATAAACGTGGTGCGGCTCGCGTGCACGCCCACGTCCCATGGGGTGATGGCGGTGTCGTTGTTGATTACCGTGAGCGCCGACATCGGCAGGCCCAGTTCTTCGCACACCAGCTGCGACAGGACCGTTTCCGAGCCCTGGCCGATTTCCGAGGCGCCGGTGATCAGCGTCACCTGCGCGAAGTCGTCGAGCTTGAGGATGGTGCCGCAACCGTCGGAGGGATAGATCTTGGCGCCGCCGCCGACGTGCAGCATCGAGGCGATACCGACGCCGCGCTTGATCGGGCCGGGGGCGTTGCGGTTTTTCACGTTTTCCGCGTGCTTGCGCACGAAATCGCTGCGTTCGGCGGCGACGGTGAGGCAGTCCTTGAAACCGCAGCTCTTGAAATCCATTCCCTGGCCGCTGATCTCGCCTTCGTCATGGGCGTTCTTCAGGCGAAACGCCAGCGGGCCCATGCCGATCGCCTCGGCCATCTTGTCCATATGGGCTTCGACGGCGAACGTGGCCTGGAGGTTGCCGTAGCCGCGAAACGATCCGGCGTAGGGATTGTTGGTATATACCGCCACGGTGTGATAGTCGCAATTCGGCACCCGGTACAGGGACGAAAAGGTCTGCATCATCACGAACGGCGTGGTCGCGCCCCAGGAGGTATACGCACCGTTGTCGTGCAGCGTGTGCACCGTGCGGAAGGTGAGGGTGCCGTCCTTGTTGCAGCCCGAGCGCAGCGTAAGCAGCACCGGCTGGCGGGTGGGCGAGGAGATGAATTCCTCCTCGCGCGTGAATACCAGCTTCACCGGCCGTTTCGCCGCGCGCGCGAGGAAAACACAGATCACCTCGAACGGGTAGATATCGAGCTTGGAGCCGAAACCGCCGCCGATAGAGGGCTGGATGATGCGGATGCGGGCCGGATCCATGTTCAGATATTCGGCGAATTCGCGCTTGTGCAGGAACGGCACCTGCGTGTTGGAGTACATGAGCAGATTGCCGGAGGAATCGAAGTCCGCGATCATGCCGGAGACGCCCATGCAGCAGTGGGTCACGTAGTGCAGTTTGAACGTGTCCTCGACCACCACGTCCGACCCGGCTTCGGCCTGCACCACGTCGCCGTGGCAATAATCGAAACGCATGGCGATGTTGTCCGGCTTGCCGGTGAACGCGACCGGGCCGCTCGGCTTAAGGGCGTCTTCGCCGCCGGGCTGGTGCGGTTCCGGGTGGATCAGCGTCGCGCCCGGCTTGATCGCCTCCGCCGGGTCGGTGAGGATGGGGAGATCTTCGTACTCCACCTTGATCAGCTTCAGCGCTTCCATCGCGATTCTCTCGGACTCCGCCGCCACCGCGGCGACCTCGTCGCGCAGGCTGCGCACCCTGTCCGTCTTCAACGGCAGATGGTCCTTGGCCACGCCAATCGGGCGCTGGTTGACGATGTCGGCCGCCGTGATCACCACATGCACCCCGGGCAGCGCCTTTGCCGCCGACGTGTCTATACTCTTGATGCGCGCGTGCACGCGCTCCGAGCGCAGGATCTTGCCGTAGAGCTGTCCCGGCAGGTCGATGTCGTGGATGTAGCGCGTCTTGCCGCTCGCTTTCTCCGGCGCGTCCATCTTGGGGATGCGCTTGCCGATCAGGGTATCGGGTGGAATGAACCTGGCTTTCTTCTCCCTGACGTTCATGGCGTGGCTCCCTGCTTTTCGGCGCTGTTCACTGACGCGATGGCATCCACGATTTTCTTGTAGCCGGTGCAGCGGCAAAGGTTGCCTTCGATGCCGCGCTTGATGGTTTCGGCATCGGCATCCGGCTGGGTGGCGAGCAGGTGGCTCGCCTGCATCACCATGCCGGGGGTGCAGAAGCCGCATTGCACCGCGCCGTGCTCGGTGAAAGCGGCGCGCAGCGCGTCGGCCTTCGAGTCTGCGGCAAGGCCTTCGATGGTCACCACGTCGCGGCCGTGGCAGTCGACCGCGAACATGAGGCAGGAGTTGAGCGACAGGCCGTCGACCAGAATGGTGCAGGCGCCGCACTCGCCTTCGCCGCAGCCGTACTTGGTGCCGGTGAGGCCGACCACTTCCCGCAGCATGTCCAGGGCGCTCATGTCGACGCGCACCGCGGCGCGCCGCTTGACGCCATTCAGGGTGAATTCGATGTCATGTTTGAGCGACATGGGCGAGCATCCTCTTGGTCATGTTGTGGATCAGTTCCTTGCGGTACCAGGCCGTGGCGCGGATGTCGTCGATCGGCGTCACCTCGTCGCGCGCCGTGTCCGCAACGGCGTCGATGGTTGCAAGGTCCAGGCGCTTGCCCTCCAGGGCCTGCTCGGTGCGCGGGGCGCGCATCGGTACCGGCGCCACGGCGCCGAAGGCGACACGCACGCTCGACAGCGCGCCGTTGTTCAAGGTCCCGGCAATGCCGATCGCGATGGTGGAGATGTCCAGCGCCGGCCGCGTGCCGAATTTGAAGAAACGGGCGTAGTGACGTGCGGGCGGAAGCGGTATGCAAAGGCCAGCCAGCAACTCTGCCGGACCGCGCCGGGTCTTGCCCGGTCCGACGAAAAATTCGGTCAGCGGCAGACGCCGCCGGGTGAGGCTGCCGTTGGGCTTGGAAGCGAGTTCGACCTCGGCATCGAGCACCAGCAGCGGCACCAGCATGTCCCCGGCGGGCGAGGCGTTGCACACGTTTCCGCCGAGGGTGGCGGCGTTGCGGATCTGGTCGCTGGCGAAATGGTCGCAGGCTTCGACGAGTATCGGAAAATGCTTCTTCACCAATTCGCTTCGCATGATCTCGGTAATGGTGGCGAGCGCGCCGATGCGCATCGCGCCGCCGTCGATCGCTATGCCTTTCAGCTCCGCGATACGGTGGATGTTCATCAGCGTGCGCTTGATCTTCAGCCGTCCGCCCTGGCTTTGCGGCATGAGGTCCGTGCCGCCGGCGAGGACGGTGACCTCGCCCGAGCGCAGGTATTCGGCCGCCTGCTCCAGACTGGAGGGCGCGACGTATTGTTCGATTTCGGTCATTGGCATTTCCTTACGGCAAATTTCAAATACACTCGCTTTTGGCCTGTTGACGGGCGAGAGACTTCGTCTTTTTCAATAACCTCGTTTCTTGTACGGATGGGGTATATCCGTACAAGAAACGAGGTTGGCGCGCGCAGCGCGCAGGTCTTGCTAAAACCTGCACGGACGATGAATCCGTCCGTGCGGATCGTTGCTTGCGCGCGGATGATGAAGCCATCCGCACGCAAGCAACGATCTTTATTGAACCCGTTTTGCTCAATTTGATATGCCCTCTCAAAAACGAATCGGTTCCTTGTAGCGTCCGTAGACTTTCACCATTTCATGCGTGATCTCGCCGACGCTGGCGTAGGCCTTCACCGCCTCGACGATGGCGGGCATGAGGTTGGTGCCTGCTTCCGCGTCCCGGCGCACGCGCGTCAACGCCTGCGCCGCCGCCGCCTGGTCGCGCTCCGCGCGCACCCGTTTCAGGCGTTCGACTTGCACCCTGGCATCCTCCTCCTTGTAGGCGTGGAACTCGACCGGATGATCTTCCTCGCGCTCGTTGCGATAGCGGTTGACGCCCACTTTGGGAAAGCGGCCGGCCTCGATGTCGCGCTGCATGCGGTAGGCCTGCGCCGAAACCCTGGCCTGGACAATGCCCGCGGAAACCAGCTTGACGATGCCGCCCTCGGCGTCGGTTTCAGCCATGATCGCGACGATCTTGTCGCGCATCTGGTTGGTCATGGTCTCGACGTAATAGGAGCCGGCAAGCGGATCCGCCGTTTCGGTCAGCCCCATCTCCTCGATCAGGATCTGCATGGTGCGCAGCGAGATGCGCGCCGAGTACTCGGTGGGAATGGTGTAGGCCTCGTCGTAGGAACACAGCGCCATGGTCTGCGCGCCGGACAGCGCGCTGATCAGGGCATAATAGGCGCCGCGCACGATATTGTTTTCCGGCTGCTCGAAAGTCAGCCCGCCGCCGCCGCCGCCGGCGATCATGCGCAGCCACATCGAGCTGGGTTTCTCCGCGCCGTACTCCTCTTTCATGATCTTCGCCCAGAGTCCGCGGCCGGCGCGAAACTTGCATACCTGCTCGAAAATATTGCCGAAGATATTGAAGTTGTAGGACAGCCGTCCGGCGAATTCGTCGATGGGGAGCCCGCGCTTGAGCGCCTCGTCGGCATAAGCCTTGGCGATGCAAAAGGCGTAGGCCATTTCCTGCGCCGGCGTCGCGCCGGACTCGCGGATGTGGTAGCCGCAGACCGACACCGGGCTGTACCGGGGCGCGTGCTCGGCGCAGTACTCTATGGTGTCGCCGACCAGCTTGATCGAGGGCTCGACCGGATAGACCCAGGTGCCGCGGCCGATGAATTCCTTGAGGATGTCATTCTGCGCGGTGCCGCGCAGCTGCTTCAGGTCGTAGCCGCGCTTTTCGGCCATGGCGAGATACATGGCGATCAGGATCGCCGCGGCGCCGTTGATGGTGAGCGACACCGTGATCTTGTTCAGATCGATGCCGTCGAATGCGACTTCGAAGTCGCGCAGGGTATCGACCGACATGCCGACGCGGCCGATTTCGCCCTCGGCAAGCGGGTCGTCCGAATCGAGACCAATTTGCGTCGGCAGGTCGAAAGCCACGTTCAGCCCGGTCTGGCCGTTGGCGATGAGATATTTGAAACGCTGGTTGGTCTCGGCCGGATTGCCGAAGCCCGCGTACTGGCGCATGGTCCAGGGCTGCTTGCGGTACATGAAGCGGTGGATGCCGCGGGTGAAGGGATATTCGCCGGGCAGGCCGACCATTTCGTAGCCGCCGCTTTTCTCCACGTCCTCCTCGGTGTAAAGCGGATTGACCTCGATGCCGGATTCGTTGACGACGGCTTTCAGCTCCGGCTTTGCGCGCTCGTTCATGTCACGCCGTCCTTGCGTTTTGCCGGATGTAGTCGACGATGGCATCGAGCTTCGATCCGGTCGGGAATATGCCCTTGAAGCCCAGTTCGTGCAGCGTCGCATGGTCCTGCTGCGGCAGGCAGCCGCCGATCAGCCAGAGCTTGTCGGTAAGCCCGCCGGCCTCGAGCAGCGGCTTCAGTTTCTCGCAAAAATGCACGTGGGAGCCGGCCATGCTGGACAGCGCGATCACGTCCACGTCCTCCTCCAGCGACATCCGCGCCACCGCTTCCGGCGTCTGGCGCAGCCCGGTATAGATCACTTCGAAGCCTGCGTCCATCAGCGCGCGCGCCACGATCTTGGCGCCCTGGTCGTGGCCGTCGAGCCCCGGTTTGGCCAGCAATACCTTAATTGGTTTCATGAAGTCAGCTCTTTAGCAACGATGAGTTTCAGTATCTCGCTGGTGCCGCCGCCGATCAGCAGGAAGCGCACGTCGCGCAGATAGCGCTGCACCGGGTATTCCATGGCGTAGCCATAGGAGGCCAGCACTCGCGCGGCCTTGTCACAGATGGTCGCTGCGGCCTCCGTGGCGAAGAGCTTGGCCATGGCGGCCTGCTGGTGGTGCGGCAGATCGGCATCGCGCAGCCAGGCGGCGTAGTGCACCAGATGGATAGCGGCTTCGAGTTCGGTCGCCATTTCCGCGAGCTTGAGCTGGATCGCCTGAAAGCGGTTGATCGGCTTGCCGAACTGCTTGCGCTCTGAGGAATAGCGCACCGCCTCGTCCAGCGCCGCCCGCGCAATGCCCAGGCCCATGGCGCCGGTGATGATGCGAATCTCCGCCAGGGTCTTGCGCAAATGCCCTTCGCCGTCGCCTTCCTCGCGGCTGAGGCGGTGACTGTCGGGGACGAAGCACCCATCGAAGCTCACCTCGGAGGTCGGCAGGGCCCAGACGCCCATCTTGTGGATTTCACGGCCGACGGTGAGACCTTTGAACGAGCGTTCCACCAGGAAGATGGTCAGTTTCTTTTCCTCGCCGGCCTTGGCGAACACGGTAAAAAAATCGGCCAGCGGGGCGGAAGTGATCCAGGTTTTTTGTCCGTTGAGCAAATAGCCGCCGTCCACTTTTTTCGCTGCGGTGGCGATGGAATTGAGATCGGAACCGGCATTGGGCTCGGTCATGCAGATGGCGGCGATTTTCTCGCCCCGGAGGGCCGGCTTGAACAGCCGCTCGATGATGTCCGCATTGCCGAGCATGTGCAGGAATTTGGTGCCCATCAGCGATTGCATGGCAACGGCGGCGGCGAGCGACATCGAGCCGCGCGCGATTTCCGTCAGCGCAAGGCAGAATTCGGTCAGCGCCATATCCGTGCCGCCGACGCCTTCCGGGTAGCGCATGCCGAAGAAACCGAGATCGGCCAGTTCCTTGAACAGCGCGCGCGGAAAGGCGTGCGCTTCGTCCAGGGCGGCCGCCTGCGGCGCGATGCGCTCGTCACAAAAGCGCGCGAACGTGTCGCGAATCGCTTTTTGCTGGTCGGTCAGTTCGAAGTTCATGCTGATCGATCTTTCTTCGGCTGGACTCCGTACTGCTTGTGCGCGGCTTCGGCCGAGATGACGCCGTTCTTGACCTCCTCCTCGAGCAGCTTGCGGTCGCGCTTTCCCGGGTCGCCGTAGCCGCCGCCGCCGCTCGCCACCTGGTGGTACACCGTGCCTTTGGGCACACCGCTGATCAGGTCCTTGTTCCTCGGCACCACGATCGTGCCGTCCGGGTAGCGCAGGCGGATGAAGTTGAGCCCGCCGGCGCCGCCGCCGAACAGTCCGAATGCAGGCTCGAAGTCGCCGTCGCCGAAGGTCACCAGCTGCGTGTCGTCGGAACCGATTGCGTAAATCGTTTCCACGCCGAGTCCGCCGCGCCATTCGCCCGCGCCGGCCGAGTCCGTCAGCAGTTCGTGCTTGATCAGGGTGTGCGGCGTTTGCTGCTCGAACATTTCGTAGTCCTGGTCGAGCACGCCGCCGGAGGCATCGATCATGCCGATATGGTCGTAGCCGTCGGTGCCGCGCATGGCGCCCGATCCGCCCTTCAGTCCCATAAAACCGATGTCGACATATTTTTCGTTGTTTCTCGGATCGATCCCCGTCGTAAGCGAGGCGAGCAGGTTGTTCCAGCCGGCGGTAACGCGATCCGGCATCACCGGCGCCAGCGCGCGCTGGATGGCATCGGCGTTCGGCGGGCAGAGGTGGTTGCCGAAGGTGGTGGCCTTGGGATAGGCCGCGTTGAGGATGGTCCCTTCCGGGATCACGATCTCGATCGGCTGCACCATGCCCTCGTTGTGCGGGATGTCCGGGTTCACCATTTGCAATAGCGTCAGGATGGTGGCCGAGGCGCTGGAAGTGAAAGTGCCGTTGACGAAACCGTTGGTCTGGGCATCGGTGCGCGAGTAATCGAACTTGATCGACTTGTCTCTGACGTCAATGTCCACGCGGATGGTGAACTTGGAGCCTTCGTGGCGGCCGTCATAGTAGACGTAGCCTTCGCCGGAGTATTTGCCGTTCGGAATTTTCGCGATTTCCGCTTCCATCATCTTGCGCGTGGCGTCGAACAGCGCCTGCTTGTGCGCGTCGTAGCTGTCGATGCCGTATTTCCCCAGCAGCTCGAGCAGGCGGCGTTCGCCCACGGTGCAGGCGCCCATCTCGGCCTTCATGTCGTGCTGCACGATGTCCAACCTGACGTTGGCGAAAATCAGATTCCACACGTCTTTGCGCAGCTTGCCCTTCTCTACCACCTTCACCGGCGGGATGCGCAGGGCTTCCTGCCACACCTCGACGGCGTTGGGGTTGTAGCCGCCGGCGACGTTGCCGCCGATGTCCGCCTGATGGCCCTTGACCGCGGTCCAGGCGACGAGCTTGCCGTCGAGGAACACCGGCTTGAAGGCGGCGACATCGTTGTTCTGGTTGCCCAGGCTGAACACGTCGTTGTGGAAAATGACGTCGCCCGGATAGATTTCGTCGCCGAAGTACTGTTTGATGTACTTGCACACCGGCGCCAGGGAGAAGGCGAGAATCGGCAGGTTCTCGGTCTGCTCCAGCATGTTGCCGTCGCCGTCGTAGAGTCCGGTGACATAGTCCTTGGCTTCGCACAGGATGGGCGAGCGCGTGGTCTGCGCCATCGAGATGCTCATCTCGTCGGTGATCGACTTGAACGTCCGTGCATAGACAGAGAGCAGGATGGGATCGATTCTCGCGCTGACGTTTGCTTTCGCACTCATGTCGCCACCTCCGTCTCATCTTCCATGCAGCTGCTGACCAAGTCCTCGCGGCCCTTCTGGTAAATGGCGAAGGAACCATAGGCATCCACGATGCAATCGTATGAGGCGCTGACGAAAATCGCGGTGGTTTCTTGCTCGATCATCGCCGGCCCGGCGATCCGGTTGCCAAAGCGCATCCGGTGCCCGTCATACACGGTGACCTCCTTGAACGCATTGGTTTCCGGAATATAGACCCTGCGCCGGCCCTTGGCGGCGGCGGATGCGTCCGCGCCTGCCCGTGATTCCTTCCCGTAGTGCGGCTTGTCGGTGAGGCCGATGGCCTGCACCCGCAGGTTGATGATCTCCACCGGCGTATCTTCCTGCTCCAGCGAATAGCCGTAGAGCCGGTTGTGTTCGGCATGAAACGCGCTTGCGATCCCCGCCGCATCGCGGCGGTCAATCAGTTCGCGCGGCACCGGGAACGATACCTCGTGGTATTGCTTGATGTAACGGCAGTCGAGCTTGATTTCGAAGCGGCGCTTGGTTTCCGCTATGCGCTCTTCGGTGAGTTGGCGCGCGCCTTCGCGCGACATGTCGTCGATGATGCGCGCGAGTCTCGCCCAGTCGATCGCGCCCAGGCGCGCCACGAAAGTGCGCACGAAATCGTGCTTCAGTTCGCTCATCAGCATGCCGAAGGCACAGAGCACGGAAGCTTCGCGCGGCACGATTTGCAGCGGGATCTCCAGCTCGGTGCAAATGAGGCAGGAGTGCATGGGGCCGGCGCCGCCGGCCGAGATGAAGGGAAACTCGCGCGGATCGAATCCGCGCTTGATGGTGACTTCGCGCACGCCCTGGGCCATGTTATTGCAGGCTACGCGGTACATGCCGGCAGCGGCTTGCTCGATGGTGAGCCCCATCGGCCGGGCGATGTGCTCTTCGATGGCCAGTCTTGCCGCGGCGAGGTCGAGCTTCATTTTCCCGCCGGCGAAGAATTCCGGATCGAGATAACCGAGCACGACGTTGGCGTCGGTGGTGGCGGGCAGCCGGCCGCCTTTCATATAGCAGGCCGGCCCCGGATCGGCGCCGGCGCTTTGCGGACCCATGCGCAGCATCCCGCCCTGGTCGAGCCAGCCGATGGAGCCGCCGCCCGCGCCGATGGTGTGGATGTCGAGCATCGGCAGCGCGATTTTGCGCCGCGCGATCTCGCCGTCGTTTTTGATCATCGGACTGTCCACCGCGATCGAAGCCTCGAAGCTGGTACCGCCCATGTCGGTGGTGATGCACTTGTTCTGGCCATGCACGCGGACGTAGAACAACCCCGCGCCCGGACCGCCGGCCGGGCCCGAGAGCAGCGTGAGCGCCGCTTTTTCGCGCGCGAGTTGCGGTGAGATGACGCCGCCGTTGGATTGCATGATGAGTAGCAGGCCTTTGAAACCGATCCCCTTTAGCCGGCCGACGAGCTGGTCCAGGTAATGATTGAGCTTGGGGCCAACATAGGAGTTGAGCGCGGTGGTGCTGACACGCTCGTAGAAGCGGATCGAGGGCAGGACATCGGTCGCGACGCTGAGATAGGCCTCCGGCATTTCGCGCCGCACCAGTTCCGCGGCTGCCTGTTCCTGCACGGGATTGGCGAATGAGTTCATGAAGCAGATCGACACCGCCTGCACGCCTTCGCGCTTGAACAGGGCCAGCGCCTGCCTTACTTGCGCGAGATTGAGCGCTTTCGTCTCCTTGCCGTTCCGGTCCAGGCGGCCCTCGATCCCGGCGCGCAGATAGCGCGGCACCAGCGGTTTTACGTTGGTGTAGCGGTTGTTGTACTGCTCCTCGCGGATGCCGCGGCGCATTTCAAGGGCATCGCGCACGCCTTCGGTGGTGAGCAGGCCGCACTTGGCGCCGGTGCCGGTCAGGGTCGCGTTGGTAGTCACGGTTGTGCCGTGGACGATGGTGTCGATGGTCGGCACGAATGCCTCCAGCGACAGGGGCGGGTTCATCGCGGCGGCGATGTCGGCAAGGCCTTCCACCACGGCGATCGACGGGTCGCCGGGCGTGGACAGCGTCTTGAATATCGCCGGTTCGGCGTCGTCGCGAGTCAGGACGAAGTCGGTGAAGGTGCCGCCGACGTCGATGCCGATTTTTAGCGCCATCATTTGTCTCCCGTGAGATATACGGCGTGGCAAATACCGTCGTATGCGAGGAGAAGACCTGCGCGCTGCGCGCGCCAACCGTGTTTTTGGCACGGATAAAAACCATCCGTACCAAAAACGCGGTTATGGATAAAACCAGCACGGCATGGGGTTTTACACAAGATCGTCGATTGCGTACGGATGGGTTCATCATCCGTGCGCAATCGACGATCCACGCGGACGGCTTCCCGTCCGCGCAACATCGCAACTCTGCAATGACGACGGGGCAAATTCAAGTCGCCATGCATGGTTGTCATTGTTTGTTCCTTCATCTGGCGGTCGCTTGCGCCACCATCTGGCGCACGTCCTCTTTGCGGACTTTGCCCAGCGCGGTTTTCGGCAACTCGCCGACGAACACGACTTCCTTCGGATGCTTGTAGCGGGCGATGCGGCCCTCGAGCAGCTGCAGCACCGATGCCGGTGTCAGCGTGCGCCCGGGCTTCGGCGCCACTACCGCAACGACCACCTCGCCCCAGCGCGCGTCGGGTCGGCCGATGACCGACGCTTCGGCGATGTCCTTGCATTCCGCCAGCACGTTCTCGATTTCCGCCGGATAGATGTTCTCGCCGCCGGAGATGATCATTTCCTTGCGGCGGCCATCGACGTAGAGATAGCCTTCGGTATCGAGATGGCCCATGTCGCCGGAGTGGAACCAGCCGTCGACGAGGGCCGCGGCGGTTTCCTGCGGGGCATTCCAGTAGCCGCTCATCAAGTTGGGGCCGCGCACCAGGATTTCGCCGGTGGCGCCTTGCGCCGTGTCCTCGCCGAAAGCGTCAACGATGCGCAACTCGCAATGCGCCGCGGCCTTGCCGGTCGAACCCGCCTTGCGCACCGCGTCCTCCGCTTTCAGGCAGACCGCGATGGGACAGGTCTCGGTGGAACCGTAGATTTGCACCAGCGGCACGCCTCTGGCATGCACCGCGTCGATGATCCGTGCCGGCACTATCGTGGAGCCCGTCGTGATCATGCGCAGGCTGGAGAAATCCGCGCTGTGCCAGCGCGAACTGGCCATCATCATGTCCAGTTGCGCCGGAACCAGCACCGTCAGCGTGATGCGCTCGCGCTCGATCGCATCGAAACAGGCGTCGGCGTCGAACTTCGGGTGCAGCACCACGGTACAGCCGGCCTGCAGGGCCGGCGTGGTCAGATTGTTGAGGCCGCCGACGTGAAACAGCGGCAGTGTGGTGAGTATCCTGTCGTCCTGCGTGAGCGCGTGCAGGTTGGTGCAGTTGGCGGCGTTCCAGGCAAGCGCGTCCTGGCTCAACAGCACCCCCTTGGGCTTGCCGGTCGAACCCGAGGTGTAACAGATCAGCAGCGGTGTCGCAGGATCGAGTGTTGGATCCTGCGGGGTGGGTCCTGCGGCGCGTGCGAGGAAATCGTCGTACGCAATCCAGCCCGGCTGCGCCGGGCCGAAAGCGACGGCGGTCAGCGGGGGTAGTGTCGCTTTGTAAGCGTCGGTCTGGCCGATGAATTGCGCTTCGACGAACAAGACGGATGGCGGGCAGTGCTCCAGCATCTGCCGGTGTTCGGGTCCGGCGAGCCGCCAGTTGAGCGGCATGAACAGGACCCCAAGCCGCGCGCAGGCGAACAGCAGGGCGAGCATTTCCGGACTGTTGACGCCGAGATACGCGGCGCGGCTGCCACGCTGCAGACCGGACGCCGCCATGGCCGAAGCAAGGCTTTGCACCAGCCCGGACATCGCGCCATAGGAAATATCGCGTCCCGGAAAGCGGATCGCCGTCCGCGCCGGTGTCAGCCGGGCATGGCGGTCGATCCACTCCGACAGGTCCATCCGCCTACTCCCAATTCATGCGCGGACGAAAAACTGTCCGCGCGGATCGTCGATTGCGCACGGATGAAAAGCGCATCCGTAGGCAATCGACGATCTTTTATAAAAGCTGCCCCGACCCGCCCTTGCCTTTGTCCATAACCGTGTATCTGGTACGGATGGCTTTTATCCGTACCAGATACACGGTTGGCGCGCGCGAGCGCGCAATGGCCGCGCTTGGCATCTGACGGGAAAATCTATGCGTCGCACACCTCCAGCACTACCGCCATCGCGGTATCGCCGGCGGCGCAACCGGTGAACAGTCCGTAACCGCCGCCGCGATGCGCCAGTTCCTCGATCAACTCGATGATCGCGCGCGTGCCCATCGGCGCCTGCGGGTGGCCCCAGACCAGCGAGCAACCATAATTGTTCATCGCCATCAGATCGGCGCCCGTCTGCCGTGCGAAGAAAATGTCGTTGACCGCGAAGGGATTGTGCGTTTTGATCGCGGCCAGGTCTTTGACGCTGCGGCCCGCCTGATCCAGCGCGCGTTTCGCCGCGGGTAACGTGGCTTCCGGCATGTAAGCCAGGGCTGCGCGTGCCATGCCGAACCCTTGCAGGCGCACGGCAATCTTCTTGTTCGTCGACAGGTCCCGTGCTTTCTCGCGCGTGGTGAGCACGATGGCCGCGTTGCCGTCGGCAGGATGGGTCTGGCCGCCGAAGGTGACGGTGCCGCCTTCGGCGACCGGTTTCAGTTTCGCCAGGCCCTCGGGCGTCGAGGTGGATACCCCTTCGTCACCTTCGATCGTGCCGGTCACTTTCTTGAAATTGGGCGCAGGCACTTCGAACGGCAGGGTGATGAAACGCTTGAGAAACGCCGCGCCGTCCTTGAGTGAATCCCGGTACTGCTGTTCGCGGCGCAATACCACTTCGTGCTGCTCGGCCGTGGTGATGCCGTGCTTGGCCGCGACGTTCTCGGCCGTCTTCAGCATCGAATGTCCACCGAGCGGGTCGCAGCCGAAGTTGTCCATTACCCAGTCCTCGCCTGCGCCGGTGCCGCCGGGGCCGCGTGGATTGGGGTAATAGAGGTGCGGCCCGTTCGAGGTGCGGTCGCAGTTGATCACCAGCGCGGTACTCGCCATGCCGACCTCGATTTCCTGCGCGCCCGCGAGCAGTGTGCGCACGCCCGTCGCGCAAGCCTGCATCAGCGTAGGACCGCTGGCCTGTCCTGCGCCGATCATGCCGGTCAGCCAGGGCAGGCCGAAGAAGGAATGGTTTTGCGGTACGGAAAAACCGAGCACGCCGTAGTCGAACTGTTTCGGATCGATGTTGCGTTTCGCCAGTTCCTTGCGCGCGACGTGCGCCGCGAATTCGACGCTGTGCAGACCGGCGAAACTTCCCTGCCAGCGGGTGAAAGGCGTGCTCCAGTAGGCGCCGTAGGGGATTTCAGCTTTAAAGGTCATTTTCCTTGCTCCTAAGTCAGGGCTACCGTGGCTTTGCCCAATTGAATTGTTTCGCCTGCCTGGTTCTGCGCGGCGATTTCCAGATCGACCAGTTTCTCGCCGGCGGCCTCGCGCTTTCCGGTGATCTTGCCGCTGCAGGTGATGACATCGCCTGGGAAAGCCATGATGATGAAGCGCGCCGACAGGCTGCGCAGCTGCCGTTGCGGCACCCATTGGGTCAGCAACTGGCCGAGGAAGCCCAACGGCAGCATGCCGTGGGCGATGATGCCGGGAAGGCCGCCTGCCTTTGCCGCTTCCTCATCGACGTGGATCGGATTGTGGTCGGCGCCCGCCCCGGCGTAGAGCGCGAGTTGCAAATGGCTGATCGCGGGCTTGGTCATAGCGGGTATCGCGTCGCCGACATTGATGTCTTCAAACAGGGGCATGTTGAGTCCTCAGTTGCGCACCACGACGGTAGTGCGCAGCTCGCACACATGTTCGCCGCGTTGATTTTCCAGACGCGTCTCGGTGACCAGGAATTCCAGCGCGCCATTCTTCTTGTCGTAGACATCGACCACGCGCTGCCGGCCGGTGACGACATCGCCGGCGCACAGGTCCGCGTGATAGACAAAGGACTGTTCCCCATGCATGGCGCGGCGCTTGTCGATGCCGAGTTCGTCCAGAATCATGAACGACTGGTTGCGATCCATGATCATGGCGAAGGCAAAAGTCGGAGGTGCGGGCAGCGAACGATAGCCCGCGGCTGTGGCGACCGATTCATCGTAGTAGACGGGGCTGGTGTCGCCGATAGCCTCGGCGAAACTGCGCACCCAGCGCTTTTCGACTTCCACGGTGAATGCCGGGTACTCCTTGCCGATGATGCGCTTGTCGATCATTTCGCTTTGGGCTTTCGTTTCAGGTGGTTTGCGATGGCTTGCCGCCGTCGAGGCCGACTGCTGCGATGAACGCGCGTTTGGCTTCGGTCAGGTGCGCGCGCATGGCGAGGGCGGCTGCATCGCCGTCGCCGGCGGAGACTGCCGCAGCGATGCGCTTCAGGCCCTGCAGCACCACATTGCGCACCTTGGCGTTGCCAAGGGTGAGCGCGCGCAGGTGTTGTACATGGTCGGCATAGAGTTCTACCGCATGCACCAGGCGCCGATTGGGCACCAGCGCCAGCCAGGCCGAACGAAACAGCGCGTTGGCGTCGATGAATGCATCGTTGTCGTCCGCCTTGTGCGCGGTGACGCTGGCTTCGAGTGCCTGCATGACCGGCGCCAGCGCGGCGGGGTCGATGGCCTGCTCCGCGACATGGCGCAGCGCTTCGGGCTCGACCAGAAAGCGGACTTCATAGATGTCATCCACGTTCTGCAGGGTCAAAGCCGGCACGGAGAAGCTGCGCCCGTCGGAAGAAACCAGTCCTTCGCTCGCCAGCCGTGTGAGCGCTTCGCGCACCGGCGTGCGCGAAACGCCGAGCTGGGCGGCGAGTTGCACCTCCTGCAGCGGGTATCCCGGCAGGATCTTGCCGTTGCGCAGGTTGGCGCGCAGTGTCCGATAGACCTGGTCGCCCAGGGCGAGCGGTCGTTCAACCGGATTCAACGACGAGACCAAGGACGGGGCTCCAGGGAAAAGAACAGGGGTGGGCGCTTCCTGAACACGGGATACTGTATACATTTGGTCCGGACTTGTAAATACCATATATGATGGCGCGACCCGGACGGGGTGTTGCCGGCCGATGCAGGGCATCCCGCAACCGATTCTTCGCACCAAGGAGACACAGCATGAGCCGCAGCATTCTCGATGAAGCGCATATCCACCCGGCGGTACGTGGAACCATAGCGAACAGCCACGCCGATATCGTCCAGGAGGTGCAGGCTGCCGTAGCCACTAACGATATCGTCATCGTCGGCATGGCACAAAATCCGATGCCAAAAAAAGCGCGGCGCATCCTCGACCGGCAGCAGCTCGGATACAAATATCTGGAATACGGCAGTTATCTCGGCGACTGGCGCCGCCGCAACGCGCTGAAGATGTGGACTGGATGGCCTACCTTTCCGATGGTCTTCGTCAAGGGCGTGCTCGTCGGCGGCGCCAACGACCTGCAAAAACTGCTTGAATCGGGCGAACTCACGCAGTTGCTGGGTGTAAAGATCTAGCCGCTGATCGGGAGGAAGCCCCGTGCCAGAGTCCGGACGATACCGAACATGACGGATACGCGGATGGCGACGCTGCACGACGTCATTGCCGCGCGTCCGCATGTATACCGCTATCTGAAGCCGACGCCCCTATATCGCTATTCCGGCCTGAGCGAACTGATCGGGGCCAACGTTTGGGTGAAGCACGAGAACCACCAGCCCGTAGGCGCGTTCAAGGTGAGGGGAGGGCTGAACCTGGTGGCGCACCTGAGCCGGGAAGAGCGCAATTCGGGGCTGTTTACCGCCTCGACCGGGAACCACGGCCAGAGCATTGCCTTTGCCGCCCGCGCGCACGGCGTGCGTGCCACCATCGCCGTTCCGGAAGGCGCCAACCCGGGCAAGGTGGCGGCGATGCGCGGGCTCGGCGCCGAGGTCGTATTTCACGGCCCGGATTTCGACAGCGCGCGCGAGTGGGTCACAGGCGTTGCCCGCGTGCAGGGCGGCCGTTTTGTCGGCTCCACCGAGGAACTGCTGATTCACGGCGTCGGCACCTACGCGCTCGAAATCATCGAGGAACTGCCGCAGGTCGACGTGATCATTGTGCCGGTCGGCGCCGGCAGCGGCGTTTGTGCGACCGGCATTGTCGCCAAGGCGGTCAATCCGCGCATACAGCTAATCGGCGTGCAGTCCGCCCAGGCGCCCGCGATGCAGCTGAGCTGGGCTTCGGGCAAGATGGTCTGCGCCGACAGCAACACGGTCGCAGAAGGGCTGGCCACGCGGGTCCCGTTCGAGAATACGCAGCGGCTGATGCGCAAATATCTGGACGATTTCGTGCTGGTCGACGACGACGCCATCGAAGCCGCCGTGCTGCTGCTGCTGGAGCACACGCATAATCTTGCCGAAGGCGCGGGTGCCGCGTCGCTCGCGGCGGCTCTCACTCTCAAGCACCGGCTGACTGCGAAAAACGTGGTTCTGGTGATGAGCGGGGGCAATCTATCCGTGGAGCAGTTACGCCGGGTGCTTGGGCGCTCGAGCTTGCCGGGGAAGGCCGGAATTGGGGGTCCCGGATAGACGCCAAAAAACATCGCGCGTTGGCGTCTGCTCGGTCATAATGGCGCCGGCGGGCCGCCCCGCATTGCGGCGTGGTGAACCTGGTCAGGTCCGGAAGGAAGCAGCCACAGCTACTTACTGCAAGTGCCGGGGGTCCGGCTCGCCAATCCACAAAGCTTTCTCCGAATGCCCCGCGACGCTGGTAAAATTTGAGCATGAGTTACCAGGTTCTCGCGCGCAAGTGGCGCCCGCGCAATTTCTCCACCTTGATCGGACAAGAGCACGTGGTGCGCGCGCTGACCCACGCGCTGGAGCAGCAGCGCCTGCACCACGCCTATCTGTTTACCGGTACGCGCGGGGTGGGCAAGACCACGCTCGCGCGCATTCTCGCCAAAGCGCTCAACTGCGAGACCGGCATCACCGCCACGCCCTGCGGCGTCTGCTCGGCCTGCACCGAAATCGACAGCGGTCGCTTCGTCGACCTGATCGAGATCGACGCCGCCACCAATACCGGCATCGACGACATGCGCGAACTGCAGGACAACGCCGTGTATGCGCCCACGCGCGGGCGCTTCAAGGTGTTCGTCATCGACGAAGTGCATATGCTGTCCAAGCAGGCATTCAACTCGATGCTGAAGACCTTCGAGGAGCCGCCCGAGCACATTAAGTTCATCCTCGCCACTACCGACCCGCAGAAAATTCCGGTCACGGTGCTGTCGCGCTGCCTCCAGTTCAACCTGAAGCAGATGCCGCGCGAGGCGATCTACGGTCATCTCGGGCACATCCTGCAGGAGGAAAACACCGCCTCCGAGCCGGCGGCGCTGCGGCTGATTGCGCAGGCCGCGCAGGGCAGCATGCGCGATGCGCTGTCGCTGCTCGATCAGGCCATCGCCTATGCGGGCGGCAAAGTGAGCGAACATGCGGTGCGCGCGATGCTGGGTGCCATCGACCAGGACTATCTGTTCAAGCTTCTGGATGGACTGGCGCAGCAGGACATCAAGGCGATGCTTGCCGTCGCCGACGAGATGGAGTCGCGCAGCCTGTCTTTCGACGGCGCGCTGCAGGACCTGGCCACATTGCTGCACCAGATCGCGCTGGCACAGAGCGCGCCCGATGCGCTGGGGCAGGACCTGCCAGAGCGCGGGCGCATCCTCGCGCTGGCACAGCAGTTCGACGCCGAAGAGCTGCAGCTGTATTACCAGATCGCGCTGCACGCCCGGCGCGACCTGCCGCTTGCGCCGGACGAATACGCCGGCTTCAGCATGAGCTTGATGCGCATGCTCGCGTTCAGGCCGGTGGAACTACCCGCCGTTGCGGCGGCGCCGCCCGCAAAAAAAAAACCTGAAACGGCAAGCGCGGCTGCAGCGGTGCGCGCCCCGGGCAGCCCCGGCGCTGCTGCTGCGCCCGGCGCGGTGGCAGCACCGCGCCTATCGAGTGCGGCGTTCGATGGGGACTGGCCGACGCTTGCCAATCAGCTCAAAGTCAGCGGCGTCGCCAGGCAGCTCGCGCAGCAAAGCGAGTTGCGCAGATTCGACGGCGAAAGCATGGAACTGGGCCTGGCATTCTCCGCCAAGCATCTCGCCGACAGGATCTACCAGGACAAGCTGCGCGCCGCCTTGCAAAAGCATTTCGGCAGGCCTGTTGCGCTCAAAATCGTGATCGGGGAAATCAGCGGAAATACCGCGGCGGTACAGGCCCAGAGCGAGCGCCAGCTGCGCCAGGGCAAGGCGCTGGAAGCGATACAGGGCGACGCGTTCGTGCGCGATCTGATGGATACGTTCGATGCGACAATCGTAAGCGATTCGGTCAAACCGACTTAGATGCGCATCTGCTTCAGGAGACGTGAAGGGAGGTCGTCCTTCGCGTCGTGACAGGCAATCAACAGGAGAGAGCTTCATGATGAAAGGTCAGCTGGCCGGCCTGATGAAACAAGCGCAGCAGATGCAGGAGAACATGCGCAAGATGCAGGAACAGCTCGCGAGCGTCGAAGTGGAGGGCCAGTCGGGCGCGGGCCTGGTCAAGGTGGTGATGACCTGCAAGCATGACGTGAAGCGCATCAGCATCGATCCTTCGCTCGTCGGCGACGACAGGGAGATGCTGGAAGACCTGCTGGCGGCCGCCGTGAACGACGCCGTGCGGCGGGTGGAGGCGACGGTGCAGGAAAAGATGAGCGGCTTCGCCGCGGGAATGGGGCTGCCGCCGGGAATGAAGCTGCCGTTTTGACCGGGTTCATGAAACCCCCATCCTCCCTCGAAGCCCTGATAGAGGCGCTGCGCTGTCTCCCCGGCGTTGGCCCAAAGTCGGCGCAGCGCATGGCCTATCACCTGCTGCAATACGACCGCGACGGCGCGCAGAAACTGTGCGACGGCATCGGCCGGGCGCTGCAGAACATACGCCGCTGCAGCAAGTGCAATAGCTTCACCGAGGAAGAGATCTGCGCGCTGTGCAGTTCGCCGCGGCGCGAAGCCTCGCTGCTTGCGGTGGTCGAGACGCCCGCCGATCTGCTGATGATGGAACAGACGCTGGCCTTTTCAGGAATGTATTTCGTGCTCATGGGGCGGCTGTCGCCTCTCGACGGCATCGGGCCGAAGGAAATCGGCCTGGAGCGACTGCTCGCGCGCGCCACCGACGGTGTCGTGCGCGAAGTGATCCTCGCGACCAATTTCACCAACGAGGGCGAGGCCACCGCGCATTACATCGGCGAGATGCTGCGCAGCCGCGAAATCAAGGTGACCCGAATCGCGCGCGGCGTGCCGGTGGGCGGCGAGCTGGAGTATGTGGACAGCGGCACGCTCGCGCAAGCGGTGGTGGAACGCAGACCACTGTGACTCCGAAGAAGCCGCTGGAAGGCGTCAAAGTCATCGAACTCGGCCAGCTGATCGCCGGCCCGTTCGCCGGGAAGATATTCGCCGAGTTCGGCGCCGAGGTCATCAAGATCGAGGCGCCAGAAGGTGGCGATCCGCTGCGCCAGTGGCGCAAGCTGCACAACGGCACCTCGCTGTGGTGGTATGCGCAGGCGCGCAACAAGAAATCGGTCACGGTCAACCTGCGTCTGGCAGAAGGGCAGGAAGTCGTGCGCAAACTGGCGCGGGATGCGGACATCGTGATCGAGAATTTCCGCCCCGGGACCATGGAGAAGTGGGGCCTGGGATATGACCGCCTGGCGGCGGACAATCCCGGGCTGATCATGCTGCGCCTGTCCGGGTTCGGGCAGACCGGGCCGTATCGCGACCAGGCCGGCTTCGGCGCGATCGGGGAGTCGATGGGCGGGCTGCGCTACATCACCGGCCATCCCGATAAGCCGCCGGTGCGGCCGAACCTGTCCATCGGCGATTCGCTCGCCTCGCTTCACGGGGTCATCGGCGCGATGATGGCGCTGCACCATCGCAACATGAACGGCGGTCGCATTTCCGGCAAAGGCCAGGTTGTGGACGTGGCGCTGTACGAGGCGGTGTTCTCGATGCTGGAGAGCACCCTGCCCGAGTTCGACATGTATGGCGTGGTGCGCGAGCGCAGCGGCAGCAATCTGTCCGGCATCGTGCCGTCGAACACCTATCTGACCAGTGATGGCCAACACGTGCTCATCGCGGCGAACGGCGACAGCATATTCAAGCGGCTGTGCGCGGCTATGGGACGCGACGATCTTGGCAGCGATCCTGCGCTCGCCGACAACGCGGGGCGAGCCAAACGCGCCGACGAACTCGATGCCGCCATCGGCGGTTGGGCCGCCGAGCACAGCGCAGCGGCGCTGCTCGACATGCTCGACGTGGCCCAGGTGCCGAACGGCAAGATCTACAGCATTGCCGACATCGCGCGCGACCCGCAATATCTGGCGCGCGAAATGATCCGGCAGTTCACGCTCAAGGACGGCACACCGCTGAAGCTGCCCGGAATCGTGCCCAAGCTCTCCGACACGCCCGGCGACATCGACTGGATCGGCCCCGAGCTTGGCGCGCATACCGAGGAAGTGCTGCGCGCGCACGGCTATGACGACGTTGCGATCGCAGAGCTGCGCGAAAAGAAGGCGATATGAAGCTGGGGGAGGGCTCGGCACCTGCTGTCCCGGTCGCGTTCAAGGGTCGCGGCGCAGCCGGCAATCCGCAAAACCGTTTCGAGCGCCAGGCGCGTGAGGCTGTCGACGACGGCTGGAAAGATGTAGGCGAGGAGGAGTGCAGTCCGCGCACCGAAGTGACGCTCACCCAGGCGCGCTCCATCATCAGCCGCAACGACTCGCCCGATATCCCGTTCACCCAATCGATCAATCCTTACCAAGGCTGCGAGCATGGCTGCATCTATTGCTATGCACGCCCCAGCCACGCTTATCTGGGGCTGTCTCCGGGACTGGATTTCGAAACCAAGCTGTTCGCCAAGGCCAACGCGGCGCAGCTGCTGCGCGCGGAATTGTCGCGTCCGGGCTACCGCTGCGAAATCATCTCGCTCGGCGCCAACACCGACCCGTACCAGCCGATCGAGCGCAAATACAAGATCACCCGCGGCATCCTGGAAGTGCTATCGGAATTCGATCATCCACTCGGCATCGTCACCAAATCGGCCATGGTGGAGCGCGACCTCGATTTGCTGGCGCCCATGGCGAAGAAGGGGCTGGTCCATGTGTTCGTTTCCATCGGCACGCTAGACCACGAGCTCATGCGGCGCCTCGAGCCGCGCACTTCGGCGCCAGCGCGCCGGCTGGAGGCCCTGTGCGCACTGAGCGAGGCCGGCATACCCTGCGGCGTGCTGGTGGCGCCGATCATCCCATTTTTGAATGACCGGGACATGGAAACGGTGCTGGAGCGCTCCGCGGCGCAGGGAGCAGTCATGGCGGGCTATCAGATCCTGCGCCTGCCCCACGAGCTGAAAGACCTGTTCAAGGATTGGCTGGAGCAGCATTACCCGCTCAAGGCGGCGCGCATCATGAGTCAGATCCGGCAGATGCGCGGCGGGCGCGAGAACGACCCGCGTTTCGGCGCGCGCATGCGCGGCGAAGGCATATTCGCCGAGTTGCAGGAAAATCGTTTTCGCCTGGCTTGCGAGCGCCACGGCTTCAACCTGCATGGACGCAATCAGCTGGATAGGACGCGCTTCAAACCACCTGCGTCTGCGGGCCAGTTGAGCCTGTTCTGAGGGCAACGCGCGTTGACACCAGGGCGTGGCTGTGTGAGCATGAATCCGGATGGCGCGAGGGAGATGCAAACGAAACCCCGGTGAAAATCGATGCAAAACAGAGGAGCATGAAATGTCAAAATGGATCAGATTGGCGCTGGCTGCGGCCGTCATTGCGCTGGCCGTGCCGGTGCACGCAGAGGCTGCGCTGGAAAAGACCAAGGTGCATATCGCGGTCGGCGGCAAGGCGGCGTTCTATTACCTGCCGCTTACCATCGCCGAGCAGCTTGGCTATTTCAAGGCCGAGGGCCTGGATGTCACCATCAGTGATTTTGCCGGCGGTTCGCAATCGCTGCGCGCCGTTGTCGGCGGCAGCGCAGACGTGGTCTCGGGCGCCTACGAGCACACCATCAATATGCAGGCGAAGAATCAGATTCTGCAATGCTTTGCGTTGATGGGGCGCGCGCCGCAGTTGTCGGTGGGCATCGCGACCTCCAGGGCGGCTGCGTACAAGTCCGGCAAGGATCTGAAAGGCTTGAAGATTGGAGTTTCAGCGCCGGGTTCGAGCACCAACATGCTGGTCAATCAACTCCTCGCCAAGGACGGGCTCAAGCCGTCGCAAGTTTCCATCGTCGGCGTCGGCACCGGCGCGGGCGCGATCGCCGCCATGAAGAGCGGGCAGATCGACGCGATTTCCAATACCGATCCGGTGATGACCAAGCTGGAGCAGGATGGCGCGGTCAAGATCATTGCCGATACGCGCACGCTTAAGGGGACGGAACAGGTGTTCGGCGGCCCCATGCCGGCTGCGTGCCTGTATGCGCCGATCGCTTTTGTGCGCAACAATCCAAACACGGCGCAGGCGCTGACCAATGCCATTGTGCGCGCCGACAAATGGCTGCAGCTTGCCTCGCCGCAGGACATCCTCAAGACCGTGCCGGAGAGCTATCTGCTCGGCGACAAGGCGCTGTACCTGTTTGCGTTCAGCAAGGTGAGGGAAGCGTTTTCACCGGACGGATTCATTTCCGACGCCGGCCCCAGGACCACCCTCAAGGTAATGCCCGGTATCAATCCGGAAATCAAACCGAACGAAATCAAGCTCGAACTGACCTACACCAACGAGTTCGTCAAGAAGGCAAACGCGAAATACAAATGACGTTAATGCCAGGCGCCTAGCGGCGCCGGACCGAAGCGCAGGATCGACGGGCTGCCTGGGAGATGGCGATGCCCCTGCGGTTTGCCGCGACGCCGTTCATCCTGTGCTCCACTGAGCCATATGATTCACGCCCTCTCCCTCGAAAACATCAGCTGTACCTTCGTTTCGCGCGACGATCGCCGCCAGCGCTATACCGCGCTCAAGGACACGACGTTGGTGGCGGAAGGGGGCGAGTTCGTCTGCGTGGTCGGACCTACGGGCTGCGGCAAATCCACCCTGCTCAACGTCGCCGCTGGCCTGCTTATTCCTTCAAGCGGTTTAGTAAGTGTATTTGGTAATAAATTGATTGGAATCAATAATCGCGCAGGCTATTTGTTCCAGGCCGAGGCCTTGATGCCCTGGCGCAGCGCGCTCGACAATGTCATCATCGGGCTCGAATTCCGCGGCGTGGAGCACGCCGAGGCGGTCGACCGCGGCAACGACTGGCTCAAGCGCGTGGGGCTGACCGGCTTCGGCGATCGCTATCCGCACCAATTGTCAGGCGGTATGCGCAAGCGCGTCTCCCTCGCGCAAACCTTCATCCTGAATCCGCAGATTCTGCTCATGGACGAGCCGTTCTCGGCGCTCGACGTGCAGACGCGGCAGCTGATGGAGAATGAACTGCTCGATCTGTGGTCGGCTGAGCGCAAGTCGGTGGTGTTCATCACCCACGATCTGGAGGAGGCAATCGCGCTCTCCGATCGCGTGGTGGTGCTGTCGGCGGGGCCGGGGGCGCATCCCATAGGCGAGTACAAAATCGATCTTGAGCGCCCGCGCGACGTCGCGGAAATCCGCCTGACGCCGCATTTCATCGAGCTGCATGCGCAGATCTGGCACACCATGAAGGAAGAGGTGCTAAAAGGCTATGTCCAGCAACAACGCTAAGGGCAGGCTGCGGCTCTTCCAGCTGATGTTGCTGGCGGGGTCTTTTCTCCTCTGGTACGCGCTCACCAGCCCGACGCTGCTGCCGGCCATCTATTTCGATGATGCGAATCAGGCGGCGTTTTTCTTCGGCGAGCCGCAGAAAGTGCTCGGGCGCATCTGGGACTGGTTCAGCTCAGGCAGCATCTATGAACATCTCGGCGTTACCTTGCTCGAAACCATGCTCGCTTTTGCCATTGGAACCGTGCTTGGTTTGCTCATAGGTCTTTGGCTGGCCCTGAGCCCGATGGCCTCGGCCATTTTCGACCCCTATATCAAGGCGGCCAACTCCATGCCGCGCGTGATCCTGGCGCCGATATTCGCCATCTGGTTCGGCCTGGGCATCTGGTCCAAGGTGGCGCTGGGCGTGACGCTGGTGTTCTTCATCGTGTTTTTCAACGTCTACCAGGGCGTGCGCGAAGTGAGCCCGGTGGTGCTGGCCAACGTGCGCATGCTAGGCGCGAGCCAGCGGCAGCTGCTGCGCCAGGTGTATCTGCCAAGCGCTACCAGCTGGGTGTTCGCCAGCCTGCATAACTCGGTTGGCCTCGCTTTTGTCGGTGCCGTGGTGGGTGAGTATCTGGGTTCGGCTCGCGGCGTCGGCTATCTGATCCTGCAGGCCGAGGGCGTGTTCGACATCAACACCGTTTTCGCCGGCATCATGGTGCTGACCGGATTCGCGCTGGTGCTGGATGCGGTGGTCAGCGTGGTCGAGAAGCGTCTGCTGGTGTGGCGCCCGAGTGCCGGCGAGACCGAACGCAGCATCTGATTCCCGTACGGAATCAAGCTCATCACCCAGTAAAGAAGTTCTTTAGTATGTCCATCGACTCTTGCCGTTTCGCGATGGCCGCGTCGCAGCGCGCAGCCGCATTTACCCTCGATGTCTGAGGGCGCCGCAAACCGCGCCCTTCTAGCCACGAAGCGGATTTCAGTTTGACACTCAGTTCATATGTTGGCTATAATCTCACCTCTGTAGCGGGCTCACGTATTCACGTGTGTTCGTATCGGACGGACGCGGGGTGGAGCAGTCTGGCAGCTCGTCGGGCTCATAACCCGAAGGTCGTAGGTTCAAATCCTGCCCCCGCAACCAATAATGCAACAACGCTCTTTAAAAATTTACAGCCGATAGGTGTGGGTGCTGGGTGTGGTGTGAAGGCGCCTGGGTGATGGAGCTGTGCGCGAGTACGGGGAGATTGCTTGGGTATCTGGGCGGTAACAGGCTTGGATGCTCTTATTTTGCTGTGGTGCGCAAGTGCTGCGGTGGGATGGGGTGCTGACTCGAACAGATACACTTTGGTACTCACACAAATGATTTAGTCAGTGACGTAGGAAATCCCTTTTGGGGGAGAACCTTAGTCAAGGACTTTGAGAGTAGTGTGAGCGCGGACCGGTAGTAACGGTTTGCAAACAATCGCTTAGGCGATTATTGAATGGATTGAACTGAAGAGTTTGATCCTGGCTCAGATTGAACGCTGGCGGCATGCCTTACACATGCAAGTCGAACGCGAAAGTGGGGGCAACCCTGCGAGTAGAGTGGCGAACGGGTGAG